>FZPS01000188.1_pt12 | contig 59916 bp, 61 predicted proteins | sample 1817821 | NCBI WGS metagenome assembly FZPS01 (sample SAMEA104158645, study PRJEB21678) | metagenome | place: Germany | collected 2015-04-21 | reverse complement strand
GTGCCCATACATTAATAAAGAAGGCGTTCATCATATAGTACCTTGTCCATGCCGCTGAAAACTGCAGGCACTTGATGCCTGGTACCATCTGATGAACGCCTTTGTTCACTAAAATTTATGATACTAAAGGCTTATGTCTATGTCAATGGTTTAATGAATAAAAAGATATGAAAAATTGCAAAATATAGTGAATAATTAGTTTTTAAGCGCATCAGATTATATTATCTGCAAGTCAATATACAGATTTTTGCACTTTATAAGAGTTTCAGACATCTGAAATTTTTAGCCAATAACTTTTAATTGAGTTTAATACTTAATTGAAGGCTGTAAAAAAATATGGTAAAATCACGCAAAAATAAAAAATCATTAGTTTTTATGTTATTTCAAAGAGGAGAGAAGTTTTTAGATGATTGCTGTTGTCGATTATGGTGTTGGTAATTTGTTTTCGCTGATGTCCAGCCTCCGTTTTTTAGGACTTGACTGCATTGTTACAAATAAGAAAGAAGATCTTTTAAGGGCAGAAAAAATAATATTACCAGGTGTAGGTGCTTTTGGGGATGCTATAGCTAAGCTAAAAGAATCAGATCTTGCCGATACAATAACTCGTCTGGCTTCCGATAAACCTCTTCTCGGTATTTGCTTAGGTATGCAGCTTTTGTTTGATAAAAGTTTTGAATACGGTGAAAACAAAGGCTTGGGACTTATTCCAGGCTTGGTTGTACCGCTTGCAGCAGATGTTACTCCGCCTTTGAAGGTTCCTCACATGGGTTGGAATAAGCTTATAATTGTCAGAGACGATCCCATATTCAAATATTTCAATAACGGTGAATGGGTTTACTATGTTCACAGTTATTACGCCAAAAACTGCAGTGACAGCATACTTGCTTTTTCGGAATACGGCATCATGGTAACCGGACTTGTGCGCTCAGATTCAGGCTTAATCTACGGCATGCAGTTTCATCCTGAAAAAAGCGGCAGTGCAGGGCTGCGCCTGCTTCAGGCTTTTTCCGAAATATAATTAAAGAGAGCTCATAGTTACGGAGGTAATTTGATGGTCAGCAAAAGAATAATCCCGTGTCTTGATGTAATGAATGGAAGAGTTGTTAAAGGCATAAATTTTAAAAACATTCGGGATATGGCAGACCCTGTGGAAATGGCACACTACTACTATGAAACGGGTGCAGACGAGCTTGTTTTCTATGATATTACGGCAAGCATAGAGGGCAGGAAGCTATTTACTGATGTTTTGCAAGCGGTGGCTTCCGAAATATTTATTCCCCTAACTGTCGGTGGAGGAATAAACACATTGAATGATTTCGATACGGTATTAAAATCAGGAGCTGACAAGGTAAGCATTAACAGCGGAGCCATAAGAGATCCTTCTTTGATCAGCGCTGCGGCAAAGCGCTATGGCAGCCAATGCGTTGTACTTAGCATGGATGTTAAACGAGTAAAAGGAAAATTGCATGTTTTTACCAATGGTGGCATGATAGACACAGGAATAGATGCCGTAGAATGGGCAAAAAAAGGGGAAGATCTTGGAGCAGGAGAAATAGTCCTCAACTCCATAGATGCCGACGGTGTACGCGGAGGTTTTGATCTCCCTATGCTTCGCGAAATAGGCGGAAAAGTTGCTTTACCGTTGATTGCAAGCGGAGGAGCTGGAAAAATGCAAGATTTTTTGGAGCTGTTTAGATGCGGCAAGATCGATGCAGGCCTGGCAGCAAGTGTATTTCATACGAAAAAGATAGACATAAGGGTTCTTAAGAACTATCTCAGGAATTTTAACATAAACGTACGTATTTAATTAAAAACACTTGCCGCAAGAAAATACCTATATGCAAAACAGCTCCGGTTGGACAAAATATTTTTTTAGCTGCTACAACTATCTCCGGACCCGGCATGGAGAGTATTGACGATTCAGGTTACAGAAATACTATTTAATTCTCATATTCTTTTTCTTCCACTACAGCTATAGCATCCATTTCATTAAGACATAAAGGATTATTAAGCCCAGCTACCTTTAAAACCGTAATCAAAGGAGGCTTCTTCATCTCTCCGATTGTTTCCTTAAATACCTTAAATCCTGCTGCAGGATCACAGCTTTGAACAATGTAAATATTTAACTTTATAACATCATCAAAGGTTGCATTTTCAGAAGCTAGCGCTGTTTTTATGTTTTCCAGCACTTGCTTTGTCTGCAATTCAAAATCATCCTCCCCTACCAATTGCCCCGCAGGGTTAATTGCGTTCTGCCCACCGATATAAATTGTCTTTGCATTCCCGCTGACTGTTACAACCTGACTGTAGTTTTTTGAATCAAATAATCCCTCCGGATTGCTGTATTTCACTTTTAACCGGTTCATTATCAGATCCCTCTCTTTATGTACAGACTTTAAAAAATGAAATTATGAATTCTAAATAAACTGTTTTATCCTATTAAAATTCTTTTCAATCAAATCGCAATACTTTTGAATAAAAGAACCAAATATTTCAATACATATTTCGCCAGCCGAAATTGATCCACTCTCACAATACTCCGGGATGTACAATTATATCATTTCTATCCTCATTGTATGAAGGAACTGTTAAATGTAATCATAGGTGTAACCGAGACAGAAACAAAAAGAAAACTTGTCGTCCAGATGAAACTCACTTCCTCTAGGTTGGTGCAAAACATAGTAGGGATACTTTTTATTAAAACCCATAATATCATGATGCTATCAATATCTAAATGCATGTTGAATAATTTAGCCGATAGAATTATAATTATATTATGATACTTGGGCAATTAACTCAGCTGGTAGAGTGCTACCTTCACATGGTAGAAGCCGAGGGTTCGAGTCCCCCATTGCCCACCACAGATTATAACTCAAAGCAAGATGAAGAAAAAGAAAGCCTTTTAATCTCAAGGGCTTTCATCATTTTTTACAACCTCTGTCATACAGTCATTGTATCTCTTAATGTATAATTTTTAACTTTACAGTATTATCAACAGAAAAAACATATTTATAATTCGGGTCATGACCTCTTTTAACATTATTAAAAAGCATTTCTTCAGCATCCTTCGTTTATTATAGGATTAAAGATAGTGATTTGATACCTCAATTGTACCTTCAAAAACCTTTACGCAGTCACCCGTCATAAATACGTTTTCATCTTCAAATCTGACTGTAAGTGATCCTCCTTTAAGCAATACCCGGATATCGTGATCTTTATCGCAATATCCATTTAATACCGCTGCAACGGCGGCAGCACATGCGCCAGTTCCACAAGCAAGCGTTTCTCCGCTTCCCCTCTCCCATACGCGCATTTTTAAGGTTTCACTGTCAATCAGCTGTACGAACTCTGTATTGACCCGTTCAGGGAATAGTTCATTATATTCAAAATACGGGCCAACTTCAGCAAGGCTCATATTGTCTATATCATCCAAAAAAACCACAGCATGTGGATTGCCCATGGAAATACAGGTAATTCTGTAGGTTGTACCCTTTATGTCTATAGGGAAATCTACAATCCTGTCCCCAGGCAAAGCTACAGGAATTTTTTCAGGCTTTAATTCTGCCCGCCCCATATCCACCCTGGCGGATATAACATAACCATTTTCCGTATATACTTCAATAGCTTTTATGCCGCTTAATGTTTCAATTTTTATTTTTTTCTTTCTGCAATATCCGTTGTCATAAATATATTTTGCTGTACAGCGAATGGCATTGCCACACATTCTGCCCTCGCTCCCGTCCATGTTAAACATTTTCATTTTGGCATCTGCAATTCTACTGCTGCAAATCAAAACCAAACCATCACCGCCTATACCAAAATGGCGGTCTGATAAGATAACAGCCAGCTTCTCAGGATCGTTTATTTCCTGGTCAAAACAATTAATATATATATAATCATTTCCGCACCCGTGCATTTTTGTGAACTTAAGATAATTTTTTTCTGCTTTCATTTTAAATCCCTCAATCAGGCATCCACCTTTCTTTGCAAATTCAATTAATTGTATAAAGCTGCTTGTAAGGATTTTTTGCATTCGGTGTCAGCCTATAGAAAGTTTTGCTTAATATCCTGTCGATGCCAAAATCAAAAACATGTGAAAACTCAAGCAGATATTCTTTAATCTCGTCAAGTTCCGAATCATTTGCCTCGTTAACAATTACCTGCCTTGGCAAATTCAACGGCAACCTGCTGCTTCTAATATATATTTGGCCGCCGTGCATACCAGTGCCGGTAAAATTTCCAACAGGACAATCTTCAGAGTATAGGCCTAATACAATAATTATGCCGCCTGCCAGGTATTCACCCAAAAAACTTCCCGTTCTTCCGCCCACTACAACAACAGGCTTTTTGTCCTTATACTCCTTCATATGGATGCCAGTACGGTATCCAGTATCACCTTTAACAAAAATTTTCCCGCCCCGCATTGCATAACCCAACGCATCACCGGCGTTTCCATGAATAATGATTTTTCCGTTATTCATTGTGTCCCCTACTGAATCCTGCGCATTCCCGTTAACTATTATGGTCGCACCGTCAAGATAAGCACCTAATGCATTGCCCGGTGTGCCGTTTATTGTTATTGTTTTTGATGAGGCTCCGCTTCCGATGAAGCGCTCTCCATAACAATCAAAAATTAATATATCTTCGTTTGATTTTCTTATTTTCTCATTCAGAGCACGGAAGCCTAATTTACGTGCGAGCAGATTCATTGTCTTTCCCTCCCAACATTTCCGCCCGAGCCTCTCTGTCAAAAGCCATTAATCCCGGCATTTTGCATATTAGTTCAAAATCCAGCGTATCAAGCGGTGTTCTTTCTCTTATAAGAGCTGTATATATGCCTGCTTTTTCAATATTATCGATTAAAATAAACCCGTTCAGCCTGTTTTCAGAATAGAATAATTTCTTGTAGTTCTTGCCGTCCGATTCATAATAGACCCGGCCTGAATAAGTCCCCGCAGTCATTATATGTTTGCCAAACAAATCAATTGAATTCATTGGCACAGCTTTATCAAAAATGTAATCCGCACCTGACATATTCATTCCCGCACATTCTCCCTGCATGTAAGCATTGGGCAAAAGCGCCATCAGTTTCGTTTCCCCTGAGGAAATATCAATGCTCTCACAACAATCACCGGCTGCATAGATGTCCGGAATGGAGGTTTGACATCTTTCATTTATAATAATGCCCATATTTGTTTTGCCCCCAGCATCCCTTATCAATGATATGTTCGGTTTAACGCCGGCTGCCATTACCAGTACATCAAATTGGATTATACTGCCGTCGTCAAAACATGCGGCATTTTTTTTGATTTTTTTAATCCGGCGGCCAAGATAAAGTTTTATATTTTTTTCTTCCAAATGTTTTTTTACTATTTCAGAGCTTTCATCATCCAATATGCTGGAAAGTACCCTGGGTGATAAATCCACACATATAATTTCCACGCCTTTATTTCTGATGCCTTCTGCACATTTTAGTCCAATCAGTCCGGCTCCTATTATCAATACCCTTAGATTTTCTTTAAGGACATTTTCCAATGCCTTGGCGTCATCCAAGGTAGTAAAGGCAAACTTGTATTTGACTTGATCCAAGCCCGGTATGGGAGGAATTAAGGGAGAGCTTCCGGTACTGATCAGCAGTTTGTCATAACCAATGTCAGATCCGTCGTCAAGAATTACAAGTTTCTTTTCAGGATTAATCCTTATTGCTGTTTTGTTTAACTTAAGTTCACAACCATGGTGACTGTAAAAACTATCATCCCTGTACTTCATTTTTTCTTCATTTGTTTTTTTCAACAATAGATAAGATATAAGAGGTCTTGAATAAACATGATAATTTTCACTGCTGATAATTGCAATCCTACCGTTCCTGTCATTCTTTCTTATGGCTTCCACTGCTCCTATTGCAGCTGCAGAGTTGCCGATAATAACATATTCATATTTCATGCCGCTCACCCTCTTTCCTCAAAAACAATTGCTCCATTTGGGCATCCTTTTACGCATTGAGGCGTTTCTTCATGGGTATTTATACAAAGTTCGCACTTTTGTATAACCCCATCCTCGGAAATTGTAATTGCGCCATACGGGCAGGACAATATACAGGTATAACATCCTATACACTTGTCATTGTTTATTGCAATTACGCCATCAATTCTTGCCAATGCGCCTGTAATGCAGCTTTTGACGCAAAGAGGTTCATCACAGTGACGGCATGAAACTGCAAAGCTTATATTGTCATTCTCTTCTATCCTAATCCGTGGATTAATCTTTTTGCCCTTTAGAGCAATGGCTATATCTGGTTTATTGGTAGCTGCAAAAGCACAATAATATTCACACAAATGACATCCAAGGCACCACTTTTCATTAACATAAACACGTTTCACAAACATCACCACCGTAACAAAACGATAATGCTATTCACCCGCATGCTTAATATCTAATATTTCAAGTTCTTTTTCATTCAAACCCACACCGCGCAGCATAAGCCGGTTTCCTTTGAGACTTTCGATAGAGTTGATTCCCATACCTCCCATCATTTCCTTTATCTCATGCTTCCAGGCATTCAGCAGATTCACCAGCCTTTTGAAGCCTATATCAGGATTCAGGCGTTTCATCAAATCCTCCCTCTGGGTGGCAATGCCCCAGTTGCATTTTCCGGTCTGACAGCTACGGCATAAATGGCATCCCAGAGCAATAAGGGCTGCAGTTCCTATATAAACACAATCCGCACCCAAAGCGATGGCTTTTATTACATCGGCACTTGAGCGAATACTCCCGCCAACGACAATGGACACATTGTCACGAATTCCTTCATCTCGCAGCCGCTTGTCAACACTGGCCAGGGCAAGCTCAATGGGTATACCCACATGGTCACGTATGCGTGTTGGAGCTGCACCTGTACCTCCCCGGAAGCCGTCTATGGCAATTATGTCAGCACCACTGCGGGCGATACCGCTTGCTATCGCTGCAACATTGTGCACAGCTGCAATCTTTACTATTACCGGTTTTGTATAGGCGGTTGCTTCCTTTAAAGAAAAAACAAGCTGGCGCAAATCCTCGATGGAGTATATGTCATGATGTGGAGCCGGCGATATGGCATCAGATCCCTCTGGTATCATACGGGTTTTTGAAATATCTCCGACTATCTTGGTGCCTGGCAGGTGCCCGCCAATACCCGGCTTTGCTCCCTGTCCCATCTTTATTTCAATTGCGGCCCCGCTGTTCAAATATTTCTTGTGAACTCCAAACCGCCCTGAAGCCACCTGGACAATGGTGTTTTTGCCGTATTTATAAAGACCTTCATGCAGGCCACCTTCACCGGTATTATAAAGAATACCCGCCTCCGCGGCGGCTCTTGCCAGACATTCATGCGCATTGTAACTTATGGAACCATAACTCATCGCTGAAAGCATAACAGGCATGGAAAGTGTAATATGCGGAGGCAGATTATTCTTGATTTGTCCTGTTTCATCCCTTTCAATCTTTTTGGGCTTTGCCCCCAGGTAAACCCTTGTCTCCATGGGTTCTCTTAAGGGATCAATTGGAGGGTTTGTAACCTGCGACGCATTAAGCAATATTTTATCAAAATAAACAGGATAATCTTCCGGGTTCCCCATGCTGGACAGCAAGACCCCTCCGCTTTCCGCCTGCTTATATATCTCATTGATGCTTTTTCCGCTCCAATTTTCGTTTTCCCTGAAGGTATGACCTGATTTTACAATTTTCAGTGCTCTCGCAGGGCACAGGGCAACGCAGCGATGGCAGTTTACACATTTGCTGTCATCTGATACCATCTGATCTTCATCGCTCAAATATATATGCGCTTCATTGGCACACTGCCTTTCACATACTCGGCAGTTTATGCATCGATCATAATTCCGCACTATTTCATATTCCGGATAAATATAATTTACAACCATTATATTTGTCCTTTCTGTAGAGTGATTATTACTCCTTCCCCGCCGCTTGGAGACCATACCTTGTCCAATTCATGCTGCACAACCCTTATTGCCGCTTCTTCACTTGCAACATAAACCATGTCATCTTTTTCTCCTATTACCAAGCTTCGAAGTTTCAGCCTGTCATTCAGCGCCATAATTCCGCCCTCAAAACCTACGATTATGGAAAATGGGCCGTTTATCAATTGTGAATCAAAAACACATCTCAGGTATTCAAACCTTTTTCTTTCTTCACTTGGTTTGCTTTCTATGGTGGACCAAAACGGAGCTGCAACTACCGAACATATCTCTTCCAAGGTGAGTCCTCGTTTTCTGTGCAAATAATCAATGATATAGGTAATAACTTCCGTATCTGTTTTTAAAGTGCATTTGTATCCATACATTTCTATAGAACGGCGGTTGGCATCATAGGAGGAAATTTCTCCGTTGTGGACCACCGAATAGTCAAGCAGACCAAATGGATGTGCACCGCCCCACCATCCAGGAGTGTTTGTAGGGTATCTGCCGTGCGCTGTAAAGCAGTATCCTTCATATTCATCCAGACGATAGAATCTCCCTACATCTTCCGGAAAACCAACCGCTTTAAATATTCCCATATTTTTCCCGCTTGAAAAGACATATGCTCCATCGATTGATGTATTTATCCTGAATACACATTTAACCACAAACTCCCGCTCATCCAGCTGACTGTCAGCAAGCTTGGCTGGCAAAGGCGTTACAAAATATCTCCATATCAATGGTTCATCTGTAATCTCCGGTGTTTTACAAGTGGGAATTTTTGAGAGGTTAATTATGTCAAAATGTTCCTCCAAAAATTTCTCGCAATTCTTTTTGGCAAACTTATCATCATAGAATATATGAAAAGCATAATAATCCTTATATTCCGGATATATTCCATAAGCCGAAAAACCCCCTCCAAGGCCGTTGGAACGTTCATGCATTACGGAAATGGAATCAATAATGTATTTCCCTGAAAAACGCTTGCCGGATTTTGAAAATATTCCTGATATAGCACAACCTGACAGATTTCTAAACATTCCTTCTCTCACTGGTTTTCCTCCCGTCAAAAAAGAAGGCGCTCATCAAATAGTACCTCACAAACTTATGCAAGCCGCACTTACTTGCTGTTCAAGTACTACCTGATGAACGCCTTTGTTCATTACATTTAATATTACAAAAAGTGTTAAAACATGTCAATAGTATTATGAATAACTTCTTAAATAATATTGCATAATATTATGGTCTGTCCTTATTTATGCACGTTCTTAACAGACTTTTTGCAAGCGTTAATATTAATTATTGCACTTTACTCCCACTCAACCGTTGCAGGAGGTTTGGATGTTATATCATAGACAACGCGGTTGACATTACTTACTTCGTTAACAATCCTTCCGGATATTTTATCCAGGATATCGTAAGGAATTCTTGCCCAGTCAGCAGTCATCGCATCAGAACTGGTTACAGCACGAATCGCAATTGTGTTTGCATAGGTTCTTTCATCTCCCATGATACCGACGCTTTTAACATTCAGCAGCACCGCAAAAAACTGCCAGATATCCTTTTCCAATCCATTCTTTTTAATTTCCTCGCGCACAATTGCATCTGCTTCCCTGACAATTGCCAGCTTTTCTTCTGTTACTTCACCCAATATCCTGACCGCCAGTCCCGGCCCCGGAAAAGGCTGCCGCCATACAACTTCATCAGGCAGCCCCAGCTCAATACCCACTTTTCTCACTTCATCCTTGAACAAGTATTTCAAAGGTTCGATAAGGCGTAATCTCATATCCCGGGGCAGTCCGCCAACATTGTGATGACTCTTTATCACAGAAGCTGTACTCGTTCCGCTTTCAATAATATCCGGGTACAGGGTACCCTGGACCAGGAAATCTATTTCACCTATTTTTTCTGCCTCTTCCTCGAACACGCGGATGAATTCATTGCCTATTATTTTTCTCTTCATTTCAGGGTCTTCTATTCCCTTGAGTTTGTTTAAAAACCGCTCCCTTGCCTCTACCTTGATGAAATTGACATTAAATTTATTTCTGAATAAATCTTCCACCCAGGCACTTTCATCTTTTCTAAGCAGCCCATGGTCCACAAATATGCAGGTCAGATTTCTGCCCGCAGCCTTATTCACCAGCATAGCAGCAACAGTAGAATCCACGCCTCCTGACAAGGCACATAGTATTCTTTTATTGCCTGCTTTTTCACGGATGGCCTGGATTTCCCTTTCTATGAAGTTCTTCATTATCCAGCTGCCGGAACAGCGGCATATTTCATACAAGAAATTTCTAATGATCTCTCTTCCCTTTTCAGTATGTTCCACCTCCGGATGAAACTGGACAGCATAATACCTTTTAGCTGCATCTTCCATTGCAGCTGCAAGACAATGTTCGGTAGATGCAGTAATTACAAATCCCGCAGGCACTTCTTCTATGTAATCCCTGTGGCTCATCCAGCATATAGACTCACGAGGTATCCCGCTAAACAACAGTGAATTTTTATTTATCCTCAAAGAGGTTTTGCCGTATTCTCCATTTTTTGATCTTGTGACCTTCCCCCCGAGTACTTCTGCCATAAGCTGAGCTCCATAGCAGATACCCAGAATTGGTATGCCAAGCATGAATATTTCTTCATCACATTTAGGTGCATTATCCGAATATACACTGGCAGGCCCGCCGGTAAAAACTATCCCCTTGGGATTTTTATTCTTTATCTCCTCTGCTGGGGTGTTATAAGGCACCACCTCGCAATATACATTAAGTTCTCTCACCCTTCTTGCAATCAGCTGATTGTACTGCCCGCCAAAGTTCATTATTATTACCATTTCGTCTTTCATTTTACTTTTTCCTTTCAACCACATTCTTTGCATATTGTTATGTCAATTCAGTTTCCTGCTCTTTTTCAAAAATATTCTTATTTCCGGCCTTTGGCACTTCCATAGGATAATTACCATTAAAACAAGCTAAACAGAAGTGTTCGGCCGGTTTGCCTGTTGATTTAACAAGCCCGTCAATGCTTAGATAACCAAGACTGTCTGCACCTATGGCCTTCCTGATCTGTTCTACGGTATTCACAGCTCCTAACAGCAGTTCCCTATTTGGGGTGTCTATGCCAAAATGACAGCTGTAAGCTACAGGAGGAGAACAGATTCTAAGATGCACTTCAGCAGCTCCTGCCATTCTTAGACTGGTAACAATTTGCCTGCTGGTAGTACCTCTTACAATTGAATCATCAATCATGACCAACCTTTTACCGGAAACATTGTGTCTCAAAGGGTTTAATTTTAGCCTGACTGCTGTTTCCCTCATTTCCTGTTCAGGTTGAATGAATGTCCTGCCCACATACCTGTTTTTTATCATTCCTTCACTAAAAGGGATACCAGAAGCTTCTGCATATCCTATGGCAGCAGGAATGGACGTGTCCGGAACTGCAATAACCAAATCTGCATCTGCAGGATGCTCTGATGTCAATATCTTCCCTGCATTTTTCCTTGCCTCATAAACGCTTATGCCATCTATTATACTGTCGGACCGTGCAAAATATATATATTCAAATATGCATAAGGTCCTTTTGTTCCTTGTCTGTACCTGCCTGGACTTTATTCCAGTCTTATTAATGATGATAATTTCTCCCGGCTCGATATCCCTGATAAACTCAGCCTCAATAACATCCAGGGCACAACTTTCAGATGCCAGAACATAGCCGTCTGCAGATTTTCCCAGGCAGAGAGGTCTCAAACCATATATATCCCTGACACCGATCAAACAATCCTCCGTCATAACTGCCAGGGAATATGACCCCCGGATCATGTCCATGGTTCTTTCTATTGCTTTAACAATACCCTGTCTGCTGAAACGTGCAACCAAGTTTGCTATTACCTCGGAATCCATGGTTGTTTGAAAGACTACACCTTTATCCTCCAGGCATTTTCTCAGCTCCGCAGCATTAACCAAGTTCCCGTTGTGGGCAAGGGCTATGGTCCCGCCGCGGTATCTTACAACCAAGGGCTGGGTATTGGCAACTTTACTGCCGCCCGTTGTGGAATACCTCACATGACCTATAGCCTTGCTGCCCCTAAGCCGTTTAAGGACCTTCTCGTTAAACACCTCCGGTACCAGTCCCATTTCCTTGTGAAAATAGGTATTAATGCCGTCGCTGGTAGCAATCCCTGCGCTCTCCTGCCCCCTGTGCTGAAGGGCATATAAGCAATAGTAAATATATTCAGCAGCATCCTTAAAACTGTTGTTATTATATATCCCTGCAATCCCGCATTCTTCCTTTAGCTTGTCAAGGATTATTTCATTAAACATGCAAAGGCTCCTCTCCACGCCTTTTTCATTTCCTTGACATCCATGTCAATAATGTTTTTGTTATTTACATTAATTCTTAACCTGGCCCCTTTAACAATGCCTAGGATTTCATATGGTATTTCCTGCCATGACATGAGCCTCTGAAGCTCAGCCAGTTTTACTCTACTGCATGAAACAATAAATCGTGACTGGCTTTCAGAGAACAGCACAACATCTGATCTAAAATTAGACTTTATTTGCACCTCTACACCCATCTCTTTTTCCATGCAGCACTCCGCCAATGCAACAGCCAAACCGCCTTCGCTTATGTCATGGGCAGATTTAAGAAAACCACTCCTGATTGCTGATAAAATAAATGCTTGAAGTTTCTTTTCCAAGCCAAAGCTAAGGTGTGGAACCCTGCCCCTCTCAAGCCCGTGTATTCTGTATAGATATTCACTGCCTCCAAGCTCATCACCGGTTTCACCTAAAAGTATGACTGCATCCCCTTCATCCTTGAAACTCATGGTACAAAACCTGTCTATTTCATCAATCACGCCGACCATGCCGATAATTGGGGTAGGATATACTGCTTGTGTTTCTGTTTCATTGTAAAAACTCACATTTCCGCTTATAACAGGAGTATCCAGCTCCCTGCAGGCTTCTCCGATTCCAATGACCGCCTCCCTGCACTGCCAGAAGCGATCCGGCTTTTCAGGGCTGCCAAAGTTTAAACCGTCAGTGACAGCCAATGGCTTTGCCCCAGAGCAGACAAGATTTCTTGCAGCCTCAGCCACTGCTATGGCGCTTCCTGCCCTTGGGTCCAAGTAACAGTACCTGCTGTTGCAGTCTACAGTTAATGCAATTCCCTTTTTGGTTCCCCTTATCCGTATTACGGCAGCATCTGAACCAGGCCTCACCACTGTGCTTGTCCTTACCATGTGGTCATATTGCTTATACACCCACTCCTTGCTGCAAAGATTTGGAGAAGTCAACAGCTCCATCAATGTTTTGTTATAATCCTTGGGTTCTGGCAAAGCTTTTACGTCAAGCTGTTTCCATTCCTGGTAATAATCAGGCTCCTTGTATGGCCTATAATATTTAGGTGCGCCTGAGGAATCCAGGCTGCGAGCCGGTATAACTGCAACTATTCTTTCTCCTTCTTTGACAACCAACCTGCCGCTGTTGGTTACTTTTCCTATGATTACGGCATGAAGGCCCCATTTTTGTACTATCTTCTTTACCTCCTCCTCTTTTCCTTTTTCAACTATAAGAAGCATTCTCTCTTGGGATTCTGAAATCATTACTTCAACCGGCTGCATTCCTTTTTCCCGCCGCGGCACCTTCAGTATGTCAATCTCCATACCTCCTTCGCCTCGGGCTGCAGTTTCACAGCAGGCTGAGGTTAATCCGGCGGCGCCAAGATCTTGAAGACCAACTATCGATCCTGTTTCCAATAGTTCCAAGCATGCCTCCATCAGCAGTTTCTCCATGAAAGGGTCGCCGACTTGGACGGCAGACTTTTTGTCCCGTGATTCACCGGTTAGTTCCACCGAGGCAAAACTTGCGCCGCCCATACCGTCCCTTCCGGTGGCAGCGCCTACATACATTACGGAATTACCGATTCCTGAAGCATTCCCCCGGTGAATTTTATCATGCTCTATTATACCGACGCACATAACATTAACCAGTGGGTTTCCATTATAACTGCTGTTGAAATAAACTTCTCCGGCAACGGTAGGTATACCTATACAATTGCCGTATCCTGCGATGCCTGCAACCACTCCCTCTGCAAGTTGCTTAACCCTTTCATTGTTTTCTATGTCTCCAAAACGAAGGGAATCAAGCAATGCTACTGGTCTTGCACCCATTGCAAAGATATCCCTTATAATTCCTCCAACACCGGTAGCTGCACCCTGATAAGGTTCTATGGCAGAAGGATGATTGTGACTTTCTATCTTCATTACAACAGCCAGGTTGCCTCCAATGTCTATTATCCCCGCATTTTCTCCGGGCCCCTGGAGAACATTTTCTCCCGTAGTGGGAAAGTGCCTGAACAAGGCCCGAGAATTCTTGTAACTGCAGTGTTCCGCCCACATTACTCCATACATGTTAAGCTCCAGCTCATTGGGTTCTCTTCCCAGGCATTCAATGATTTTTTTGTACTCTTTTTCCGTTAGGCCTACCGCTTCATATGAATTATTCATATTCAAGTTTTTCCTCCAGTACAGATATGATGGATTCAAACAACCTTTTCCCGTCGGAATTTCCCAGGATTTCCTCGCATGCCCTCTCGGGATGAGGCATCATACCCAGGACATTTTTATCTTCATTGCATATGCCTGCAATATTTTCCATTGAGCCATTGGGATTATCAACATAGGTAAAAATTATCTGCCCGTTTTCCTTCATTTTTTTCAGGGTTGCTTCGTCTGCAACATAGTTACCTTCACCATGCGCTATGGGGAGATTAATTATTTCATTTTGCTTATAAAAGCTTGTGAATGGAGTATCATTGTTTGCCACCTTTATCGGCACCGTATCGCAAATGAATTTCAGATTCTTGTTCTTTACAAGAGCCCCGGGAAGGAGCCCCGCTTCTGTCAGTATCTGAAAACCATTGCATATGCCAATTACCAATTTGCCTTCGGCTGCATGCTGTCTGACGTACTCCATAATCCTGGAAAACCTGGCTACAGCTCCACACCTCAGGTAATCACCGTATGAGAAACCTCCTGGAAGAATGATACAATCAAAACCATTGAGTCCCTTCGTATCATGCCATATGTACTCAACCTCACTACCAAGCACATCCCTAACCGCATGAAAACAGTCAATATCGCAGTTGGATCCCGGAAATACTATTACGCCAAATTTCATACCTTTCGGTCACCTCTTGCATATCTTGTATTCATACTCTTCAATAACTGTGTTTGCCAAGAGATCTTCACACATTTTTGCAAGCTGGGCCTCGGCCTCGTCAATGGCAATATTCCCCAGTTCCAGTTCAATCAACTTGCCTATCCGGACGTCTTCAATACTGGTATACCCGAGCTTCATCAATGCATTTTGTATCGCATTTCCCTGCGGATCTGCAATGCTTTTCTTCAGCGTGACATATACCCTTGCTTTCATTTCAATTCCTCCGCTATTTTGCAATTCAAACCTTCAAGCAGTTTATTTATACATATCAATGTACGCATTCCGATCTGCTCCCACCGACACATATCGAATTCTGTACTTCGTCATTTCTTCAATAAATTTTACGTATCCAGCGGCTGCTGCAGGTAAATCTTCCTTTTTACGGCAGGATGATATATCGCATTTCCAGCCGTCCAACAGCTTAAACACGGGCTTGGCCTTCAGAAGCCTGTCCCCTGTTGGAAACTTGTCAGTTCTTTCTCCGTCAATATCGTATGCAACACAAACTGGTATTTTCTCCATGTATGACAGTACATCCAATTTTGTAAGGGCAATTTCGTCTGCACCCTGGACTTTTATCCCGTAACGTGAAGCAGGAATATCAAAGGCTCCTACCCTGCGCGGCCTTCCGGTAGCAGCCCCATATTCTCCGCCTGATTCGCGCAGCCGGCTGCCCTCCTCACCAAAAAACTCAGCAACAAACGGCCCTTCTCCAACGCAACTGGAATAAGCCTTCATCACTCCAATGACCTTGTCAAGTTTCGTACCCGGAATGCCTGCGCCGATAGTGGCAAAAGAGGCCAGTGTAGTCGAAGACGTTGTATAAGGATATATCCCGTAATCAATGTCCCTTAGCGCACCAAGTTGTGCCTCAAAAAGTATGTTTTTGCCCTCTTCAACAGCATTGTCAAGGTAATCCGAAACATCACATATAAAGGGCAAAAGGGGCTCACCGTATATTTGCAGCCACTTAAGCATTTTATCGGCATCTATTGCGGGATCAAGATAACCAGAATGAATAATCAGGTTTTTCCATTCAATAATGTGTTCCAGCTTTTTTCTAAGGGTGCCAGGAAACAGCAAGTCTTCCATTCGCATGGCTTTTTTTATGTATTTATCGGCGTATACAGGTGCGATACCCCTCCTGGTGGAGCCATATTTTTTTTCTCCAAGCCGTTCCTCTTCCAAGATATCCTGGCGTACATGGTAGGGAAAGCATATAGTTGCCCTGTGACTGATCTTCAAATTATCGGGGGTGATTTCCACTCCCTTTTCTTTAAGTCTGCTTATTTCCTTGCAAAGATGCTCAATATCTATCACCATGCCGGGCCCCATGACATTTATTGCATTCTTATGCAGGATACCTGACGGGAGCAGGTTAAGTATAAATCTCCCTTTTTCATTAACCACTGTATGTCCTGCATTATTCCCGCCCTGGTAGCGCACGACAATGTCATATTGAGAAGCAAGCAGATCAACCATTCTTCCCTTGCCTTCATCACCCCAGTTAATTCCAACTACTGCAGTCAACATGAAAAATCAGCTCCTCAAACATTAATCTCATCTTCATAGGAGTCGCAAATAACTTCGCTTTCAAAACGTTCCAAGACCTTTTTCGTATATTTCTCAACCTGTTTCTCGGCCATACCGATAAATTTATTAACATCGAGCAAATACTTAATTTCATCCCTTGTAATATTAAATCTTCCATCTTTAAGAATTCTTTCAATTAAATTGCTCCTTGCCCCGGTTTCCTTTATTTCCTTGGCGGTTGACAGCGAAATTTCCCTGATTGCCTCGTGCAGCTGCTGCCTGTCTCCGCCCTTTTTAACACAGTGCATCAGGATGTTTTCAGTTGCCAGAAAGGGCAGCTCTACTTCAAGATGCTTTCTCATCATTTTAGGATAGACTTTCATTCCGCTTATAACATTCTTGTAAAGAGCAAGTATGCCGTCCGTTGCCAGAAAAGCTTCAGGGATATATATGCGGCGTGCCGCTGAATCGTCAAGAGTTCGCTCAAGCCACTGGGTGGATGCCGTCATGGCTGCCGCCTGTGCCAGTGAAATTACATACCTTGAAAGTGAAGAAATGCGCTCGCTACGCATGGGATTCCTCTTGTAAGCCATTGCTGAAGATCCAACCTGTTTCTCTTCAAATGGTTCCTCTACTTCTTTCAGGTGCGACATGAGCCGGATATCATTTGAAAATTTCCATGCACTCTGGGCTATGCCGGAAAGGACCGAAAGGACGTTATAATCCAGCTTGCGGGGATACGTTTGACCGCTTACATCGAAAATATCTCCAAAACCCATTTTTTGGGCAATAAGTTTTTCAAGACACTCAACTTTTTCTGCGTCGCCATCGAAAAGTTCAAGAAAACTTGCAGCAGTGCCTGTAGCGCCCCGGCATCCGAGCATCTTTATTTGTGACGTCACAAAATCAACTGCATCAATGTCACAGACCAGGTCCTGCAGCCACAAGGTTGCACGTTTTCCTAAGGTAGCAGGCTGCGCAGGCTGAAAATGTGTATATGAAAGGATGGGCAGTGACTTATATTTTATTGCAAACCGTGTCAGTTCGAGGATAACTCCAATTAATGACGCTCTTATCCTTTCAAGGGCTTCTTTCATCAGGAGTAAATCGGTATTGTCAACGACATAGCTTGACGTGGCTCCAAGATGAATGATCGGTTTTGCATCCGGGCATTGAACACCGTAAGCATAAATATGGCTCATTACATCGTGGCGCACTTCTTTTTCTCGCTGTTCTGCCACATCATAGTTTATATCATATAAATGTCCCTTCATAACCTCAATCTGCCGGTCAGAAATATTCAGGCCAAGTTCTTTCTGGCTTTCTGCAAGAGCAACCCACAGTTTCCTCCAGGTGGAAAACTTTTTATCAGGAGAAAATATTTCCTGCATTTTTTTGCTTGCATACCTTTCACAAAGAGGGTTTTCATATCTGCTGCGCACTTTTTAGCCTCCTCAGCACTTCCCCGTATGCCTCAAGCACATCCCCAAGATCCCGGCGGAAGCAGTCTTTATCCAGTTTCCTTTCCGTGGTTTTATCCCAAAAACGGCACGAATCCGGCGATATTTCATCCGCCAGGATAAACCTGCCGCTATATTTGCCGAATTCAAGCTTAAAGTCCACCAGTGTAATGCCGCACTTGTCAAACAGAGAAGACAATACGGCATTGATACGCAGCGCTGTACTCTTAAGAATGTCAAGCTCTTCCTGTGAAGCAATTTCCAAGGCAGTTACCTGGCTTTCATTCATCATTGGGTCGCCCAATTCATCGCTTTTTAAACAAAATTCTATGACAGTGTTTTTCAATGGCATGCCCTCAGGGATACCATATTTTTTTGAAAAACCGCCTGCGGAAATATTGCGTACAATAACCTCAACATTGACTATATCTACTCTTTTTACCAGCATCCTTGTCTCATCAAGCATTCTTATAAAATGGGTCTCAATCCCGTTTTCCTCGAGATATTGGTACAAAATAGAAGATATTTCCGCATTAATAGCTCCCTTTCCATGAATTTCAGCTTTTTTTGCACCGTTTCCCGCCGTAATGGAATCCCTGAATTCCAGTATGCATGTACGATCATCATCCCCTGCATACAATGATTTTGACTTGCCTTCATTCAGCAGCCTGTTTTTTATTTTGAACCCTCCCCACATGCCTTTTGATTAATCCGCTTACCAAGACATATTTTTGCCACCTGGCGCATAATTAATTTCCGCAAGAATTAACGCCTGCATATCCAAGGCGAACAATAAGGCGTTCATCATCCATGCAGCGGCATGCCTGCATGGCATGATGAACGCCTTTGTTCATCTGCATAAATTGTATTGTTTAGCGGCATTTTTGTCAATAATTTTTCTGAATAAAATAAGCTTTTTTTCGCAAAAAGTTCGTTTATTTTACCACGCAGGAAAGTAATTCAATAATGAATAAGCAGATATATAATTTTTCAGGCAAATACGGATTGTCCGTTCAAAAAGCCAAAGATCCCTCACTTGTTGCAGGATGTAAAAATAATTATTGCACTTTTTAAAAAAATCCAAAATTTACGGTTGACATTTGCAAAATGCCGTGCTAAACTTCTTCCAAACAGCAAAGGTGCTTTGGATCTCATTGATCCGCAGCACCTTTTCTTTTTTATTGATAAGGGGGATAGAAAAAATGAGCAAACTTACAATTCCAAAAGGTTACAAACCTTTGCTTAGTCTCTATGAGACACAAAATGCGATAGCAAAAATAAAAATGATCTTCGAAGCCAATCTCAGTAAAGCCCTTAACCTCAAAAGAGTCTCTGCGCCCATATTTGTCCTTGCAGGCACGGGGATCAATGATGACTTGAACGGAATCGAACGTCCCGTTGAATTTGAAATTAAGGAAACAGGTTCCAAGGCACAGGTAGTGCAGTCCCTGGCAAAGTGGAAACGCTTTGCTTTACACAGGTATGGATTCCAGCCTGGTGAAGGACTTTATACCGACATGAATGCCATCCGCCGGGATGAAGAAATGGACAATCTTCATTCAATATATGTTGACCAATGGGACTGGGAAAAGGTTATCGACCGTGAAACAAGGAACCTGGAAACCTTAAAAGACACCGTAACAAAAATTGTAGGAGCAATTTGTGATACTGCAGATGAAATCAAAAAGATTTATCCAGTGCTTACGGTAAACCTTTCAAGAGAGGTATCTTTCATAACTACCCAAGAACTGGAAGATCTGTATCCGCAAATGTCTCCCAGGGAACGTGAAGATGCATATTTAAGAGAGCATAAAACTGCCTTTATTATGCAAATAGGCGATGTACTAAAATCCGGCGTCAAGCACGACGGGCGGGCACCAGACTATGATGATTGGAAATTGAACGGAGATATACTATTTTGGAACGACCTCTTGGAATGTGCGTTTGAGGTTTCCTCAATGGGCATCCGTGTAGACAAGAATTCCCTGGATGAACAGCTGAGCAAATCAGGATGCGATGAACGCCGCAACCGGATGTTCCACAAGATGCTGTTAAACAATGAACTGCCTCTTACCATTGGGGGAGGTATAGGCCAGTCCAGGTTATGCATGCTTTTGCTGCAGAAAGCTCATATTGGGGAAGTCCAGGTTTCCATTTGGGATGAGGAGACCATTTCGGGCTGCAGTAAAGCAGGCATAGAACTGCTTTAAGGAGGGAAAAATCATGTCAAATTCCAATAATAAATTATCGGAAATGTTCGGCAGCATGGTATTTAATGATACGGTTATGAAAGAACGGCTGCCAAAGGATATATATAAAGCACTTAAGAAGACCATTGCCAAGGGAACTCACTTGGAAATTGACGTGGCGAACGTTGTTGCTTCCGTAATGAAAGACTGGGCAATCGAAAAGGGTGCGACCCATTTTACTCATTGGTTCCAGCCGATGACAGGAATAACTGCCGAAAAACATGACAGCTTTATTGCGCCCGACGGCACCGGCAAGGTTATTACCGAATTTTCTGGCAAATCGCTGGTTAAAGGGGAACCTGATGCATCCAGTTTCCCCTCCGGCGGGCTTCGATCCACATTTGAAGCAAGAGGATATACAGCGTGGGATCCAACATCATATGCTTTCGTGAAAGATAAAACCCTATATATCCCCACGGCTTTTTGCTCATACAGTGGTGAAGCACTCGACAAAAAAACACCGCTGCTGCGTTCAATGCAGGCTTTGAACCACCAGGCACTGCGTATTCTGCGGTTATTTGGTGCTACCGATGTAAACCGGGTATTGTCCTCAGTAGGTCCTGAACAGGAATACTTCCTGATAGACAGGGAAATGTATCTAAAAAGGCCTGACCTGATGTACTGCGGAAGAACCCTTTTTGGATCCCGTCCTCCAAAAAGCCAGGAGCTGGAAGATCATTATTTTGGGCCGATCAAGCAGCGTGTTTCAGCATTTATGCAGGAACTTAACGAGGAATTATGGAAGCTGGGTGTGTTGGCCAAAACTGAGCATAACGAAGTTGCTCCTGCCCAGCACGAACTTGCCCCTATTCACACCGAAGCAAACATCGCAAGCGACCACAATCAGCTTGTGATGGAACTAATGCGAAGCATAGCAGCTAAGCATAACCTTGCCTGCCTCTTGCATGAAAAACCCTTTTCAGGCGTAAACGGCAGCGGAAAACATCTTAACTGGTCATTAATGACTGATACGGGAGTAAATTTGCTTGAACCTGGAGATACTCCCTGTGAAAACGCGCAATTTCTCCTGTTTCTTGTTGCAGTTATAAAAGCTGTTGATGATTACCAGGATCTTTTGCGTGTTTCAGTAGCAAGCGCAGGCAATGATCACCGCCTTGGAGCAAATGAAGCACCGCCTGCCATCGTTTCAATATTCCTGGGAGATGAACTGACCGAAATCCTTAATGCCATTGAAAACAACACGCTGTACGTGGGTAAGGGAGAAACCTTGATGGAAATTGGGGCAACAGTTTTGCCTCATTTCCCCAAGGATACAACCGACCGCAACCGGACATCACCCTTTGCATTTACAGGAAACAAGTTTGAATTCCGGATGCTTGGTTCATCTTTTTCTATTGCAGGCCCAATAATTGTTCTTAATACAATTGTTGCAGACGTGTTGTCCCAGTTCGCAGATATACTTGAGAACAGCACCAATTTTAAAGAAGACTTAACCAACTTGATCAAAAGAACCATAAAAGAACATAAGCGAATAATTTTCAATGGAAACGGCTATGATCCTTCCTGGGTTAAGGAAGCCGAACGGCGCGGGTTGTCTAATTCTAAAACCACGCCAGATGCTTTGCCGGCTTTCGTTCACTCCAAAAATGTTGAAATGTTTGTCCGCAATAAAGTATTTACTAATAATGAAATATATTCCAGGTATGAAATACTGCTTGAGAACTACTCAAAAACAATTAATATTGAAGCCTTAACAATGATTGACTTGGTGAACAAGCAGATTATACCTGCAGTATTAGGCTACCAGAAAGAACTCGCAGAATTAATTCTCAATAAAAAGGCTGTTAACTCCTCTATTTCAACCTGCCTTGAAGAAGAACTGCTTAATAAAATTTCCAGGTTGTCAGAATGCCTGAAGAAGAGACTTGAACATTTATACGAACAAACAATAGCAGTCAGGGAGATTAATGACAGCCTTGAGCTTGCACATGCATACCGTGAAAGAGTTTTCAAAGCCATGAATGAACTCAGGCTTGTTGTCGATGAACTTGAAACGCTTATAAGCTGCAATTACTGGAAAATCCCGACTTATGCCGAGATTCTGAACAGCGTGGTATAAAAGAACAAAAGGCGTGTGTTTTACCAAACATACGCCTTATTTTTCTTTATACATCAGCGGCATTTCGCGCTTATGGCGGCTTGCTTTATGATATTTTTCAATTATTTCCTTTTCTTTATCGCTTGCCTTGCCGGTAAGTAAAAACTCGTCAATAGTCTTGTAAGTTATGCCCATTTCGCCTTCATCGGTTTGGCTTTCGTACAGTCCTGCAGAAGGTGCCTTTGATATAATGCTTTCCGGCACATTAAAGTACCGCAGGAATTCATATATTTCAGTTACAGTAAGGTCTGCGATCGGATTAAAATCATACGCTCCGTCGCCCCATTTTGTGAAATAACCCATGTAGTACTCACTCCGGTTCCCGGTGCCGGCTACAAGACGGTTTTCACTTGCAGCTACGGCATAAAGAGCAGCCATGCGCAGGCGAGGTGCTATATTTACTCGTGCATTCTCTGTAAGTACGGTTGCATTAGTTAAGACATCAACTAGCGCTGAACGGACTGAAGTCAGATCAACCGTGCACAATTCTATGCCAAACTGTCGTGCAACCATTTCAGCATCTTTTTTATCTTCTTCATAGTTGCGTCTTGTCCCGCATGGCAAAATCAATCCCACTGTATCATCACATGCTTTCTTGCATAATATGCCAGCCAAAGCACTGTCTTTGCCGCCGCTGATTCCAAAAACTATCCCGCCAGCACCGGTTAAAGCAAGAACTTCACGAATAAATGCAACCCGCTTTTCTGTCTCAAATGCATAATTTCTCATTATTATCTATCATCTCCCCTATCGAACTCAACTTTCGCAACACCAACCGCAAAATGCTTTTTATTCAACAGTTACGCTTTTGGCAAGATTCCTTGGTTTATCTATATCCAATCCTTTGTTGGCAGCTACATAATAGCTGAATAACTGCAGTGCAATTACGGACAAAGATGGTGAAAATAGCTCATGAATCTTTGGAAGCTCAATAATTTCCAGCTTTTCTCCAGATGAAGCTTTTATGCAGTTGCCAAGAAATAACACCTTTGCTCCCCTGCTGATAACCTGTTCCACATTACTATAAATCTTTTCATATAACCTTTCGCAGCATGATATGGCAACAACCAGGGTATTTTCTTCTACCAGTGAAATGGTACCGTGTTTCAACTCGCCTCCTGCATATGCTTCAGAATGAATATAGGAAATCTCCTTTAGTTTTAATGATCCTTCCAAAGCAATAGCATAATCAATATTTCTGCCTATGAAAAAGATACTTTTGTATCCTATACAAGAAACAGCATATTTTTGTATTGAATCAATCCGTTCCAGCAATGCAGATGCTTTTTCCGGCAGTGATATGATTTCAGAAAGCAGTTTTGCCTCCGCTTCAGCTGTAATTTTTCCAAGCTTCCTGGCAAATGCTATAGCTAACATATAAAGAAGCACTAATTGGGCAGAAAATGCTTTAGTGGTTGCCACAGCGATTTCCGGGCCTGCCATAGTGTATAAGGTGTAATCGGTTTCCTTGGCAACAGTGCTTCCTACAACATTAACTATTGATAGTGTCACAGCTCCCCTTCGTTTAGCCTCTCTCATAGCCGCAATGGTATCTGCAGTTTCACCGGACTGGCTGATTAATATAACCAAAGTGCCGCTGTCAATGATGGGATCCTTGTAACGAAACTCACTGGCCAGCTCAACCTCAACTGTCATTCGGCAAAGTTGCTCGAAGACGTATTTGGCTACCTTGCCCGCATTATATGCTGAACCGCAGGCAGTAATCACTATGCGGTTATATTCAGTAATATCCAGACTGTCAATTATCTTCTTGTTTTCACCGCCATTCAACGCTGATTGTATTGTATTTTTCAAAACGATTGGATTCTCCATTATTTCCTTGAGCATAAAATGCTTGTATCCGCCTTTTTCTGCACTGTCAAGGCTCCAGTTTATGATTTCAGGCTCTTTATGGATAGGCTCTCTGTCCATATTGAAGAATTCTACTTTGTTTTTTGTCAGCACAGCGATTTCTTTATCATTGAGGTAATAAACTTTGTTTGTATGAGCAAGTACAGCAGGCACATCCGAGGCAATAAAATTCCCATGATCAGACACCCCAATGATCAGCGGGTTATCCTGTTTTATGGCAATCAGCTTATCCGGTTCATCCAGGCACATAATACCTAAAGCATATGATCCTACCAAGGCATTGGCGGTTTTAGCAACGGTTTCTATAATATCACCATCATGATAATATTCCGCCAGCTGAGCGATAACTTCACTATCAGTCTGGGAAACAAAACTTATTCCTTTTTGTTCCAACCGGTCTTTAATCTGCTTATAATTCTCAATTATTCCGTTATGAACAATTGCAACTTTGTTTAAACTGCCCAGATGAGGATGAGAGTTAATATCTGAAGGTTCGCCATGAGTAGCCCAACGGGTATGTCCTATGCCCATAAATCCTGATATGGGACGCTTGACTATTGAATTCTCTAAAGCTGACAAGCGCCCTTTTTGTTTTACAACATTGAAACCATTCTCATTCATAACTGCAATACCGGCAGAGTCATATCCTCGGTATTCCAATCTCTTCAGCCCATCCAGAATAATTGGTACAGCATTTTCATTGCCGATATACCCTATAATACCGCACATAGATTAGCCTCCTTATTCTATAAAAAAAGCGCTCACAAGATAATACGGCAATTGTACCGCATTATCCAATGAACGCCATTGTTCACACTATAAAATTATATGCTGACTATGCATTAATTGTCAATGTCAATATTCTACCGTCTATTCATCTACATGGCTGAACTGCCAACTGACTCCAAACTTATCTATTAACGATCCATAACATTTGCTCCAAAATGTTTCCTGCAAGTCCATTTCAACTGTTCCGCCCTCTTTTAACCTGTTAAACTGGGCCTTTATTTCATCCATATCATTTGAAAGGATTGTGATGCTTACATTCTGCCCTATGTTAACAGGTTCACCTGGATAAGAATCGGAAAACATGATTCGAGATCCTGATATGTTAAGAAATGTATGCATTACCAGATTCTTTTCTTCATCCGTAAAGTCTCCGGGTATATTGCCTTCTCCGTATGTTAGTATTGGCTGTATGGGAGTTTCGAAAACCTCTGAATAGAATTCTACGGCCTCACGGCAGTTCCCATTAAAGACCAAATAAACTTCAATGGCCATATTATCCTCCTTTTCTCAAGGCATGATTTTATATTATCTTTAACCATTAAACTGCCATATAAAACAAATTACAATTCTGCATATTTAACCAAATTATGGAAAATATACAGAGATTGATTGCTGGTATTATATTGAATACTGATCTGCTTACAAGGTTTAAAGCAAATTCAGGATAACCTAAACAGATAATAGCACTTATAAGGAATACTGTTCCCGCTATACTGTAACAAGCAGCCAAAAATAACTGCAGGGTATATTTCTTTGCAGAATTATCGAATTGAAAGACACCTGGTAATAAATAAAAAAGACGCGGCTTGTAACATTTTTGCTGTAATCCAGAAAGGAACTTCCTGCGGATTATCTTTATTCAATTTAAAAATTATAAGTAAAATAACATATAGTAATGATCTGAGTGGCAGCATTAACATTACTGTTCTTAAATCCATAAAACTTAATCACCGGCTTATATCGAATTCATAAATGAAAGACTACATATTTATTTATAGTAATACATTTGTCATGAAAAAATGTTCTTATAAATCAATTTCAAGTAAAATTGGAGTGTGGTCCTGCCTTGGACCTGAATCAATCATCTCAGATTTAATCACTTTATCTGCAATACGATCGCTGACCAACCAATAATCTATTCTCCAGCCGGAATTATTTATCTTGCTTGTTCTGGCACGTTGAGCCCACCATGTGTAGACACCTGTCACATCGCCGTGAAGATATCGGAAAGTATCTGTAAACCCTTTTGCCAGTAAATTGGTGAAACCCTCACGTTCCTCATCGGTGAATCCGGCTGAACGGCGGTTGCTTTCCGGATGAGCCAGGTCGATTTCCTTATGTGCAACATTGAAATCCCCGCCTGCTATAACGGGTTTCTTTTTATCCAGATTATCCAGGTATTCTGCATACTTAATATCCCAAATCTGGCGATCCTCCAAACGAGTTAAACCCTCTCCTGCATTTGGTGTGTACACCTGAGTTAAGTAATAATCATCAAATTCCAATGTAATTATACGGCCTTCAAAATCCATAGTGCCTGGTGCACCTATTTGGGGATATGTGACTGCTGGAGTTAAATTATTCTTATATATAAACATGGTGCCGGCATAGCCCTTACGTGCCGGTTCTGTCGAACAATTCCATACTATTTCATAATTCTTGAATTTTTCCTTTAGTATTTCCAGCTGTTTCTTATTAGGACCGCTGCTGGACAGCTTCGTTTCCTGCAAAGCAATTACATCCGGGTTATGCTCTATTATCGTATTTAATACATTTCTGCTTAATGAGGCTCGCGCTGATGTGCCCAACAGGGCAGCATTTAATGAATCAATATTCCAAGATATAAACTTCAATTTTATCCCCCTATATTTTTTATTTTTATTCCCATAAATAACCTGTCATAGTCAAAGATCCAAGTTCACAGGATTTATTAAAAACACTAATCTTATCTTCTTCATCGGATGCGCCTAATATATACAACAAAGGATAAAAATGATCCGGAGTAGGAACAGCATACCCAGCTGCATCGCATATTTTATCGTATTTCAATATATTTTCATGATTCCTATTCATAATATTGTTATATATGTAATCATCAAATGCGTACGCCCAATCAAAACCTTTACTGCCAGCATGCCAATCAACCAACCTTAAATTGTGAACAATGTTCCCTGTGCCAAATAAGAGAACCCCTTCGTCTCTTAAACTCTTTAATTCTTGGCCAATTTTATAATGCACTTCCGGTGGAGCATATGCATCAACACTAATTTGAAATACCGGAATATCCCTGGCCGGATACATATGTACCAATACAGACCAGGTGCCATGATCAATGCCCCATGAGTTATCGTATTCCGTTTCTTTAGATATCAACTCATTAACTTTTTCAGCTATCCTAGGTGAACCAGGTGCATCATATTTAATCTCATACAGCTTTTTTGGAAATCCATACATGTCATAAATTGTCTCAGGCGAATTTTCGTTCATTATCTTTGTTCCTTTTGTATACTAATGGGCTGATATGGATACTATACAACCAGGTTTTTGTATCCTTTTGGCCAAACTTTTCCATGTTCTAGAATACTCATTATCTTCAATAGCATTCATCGGAGACCCATGGCCGACAAAAATCACCGGCATTCTTGGCATTTTATTTCACAACCTTTCAGTCTTTGTAGGTTTTAACAGCCTAAAAACTCTTGCAGACTCAAAATCAGTTTCGTTCAAAAGTGTGAAACCTAATAACAGTATACCGCCTGTTACCTGTAAAACGCTTATTGTTTCTCCCAATATAACAACCGAAACAGTTACAGCCACAAGAGGATCTATATAGCTTAGAATTGCAGCCTCCTGCCCTTTCAAATCTCTAATCGAAGAAAAGTATAAACAATAGCATATACCAGTATGTACGATTCCAATAATCAAAAGATTTATTATCCCTTTGCTGTTTAAGCTTCCTAAGCTTATTCCAGTCGACACCAGTACATATGGGGCTAGGACAATAGCTGCTGCCAATAATTGTATTAGTGTTCTGTCAATACCGGTAATCTTTTTTATGAATTTATTAAGCAATATAACGGCTGCATACAGTACTGCTGCTCCAATCCCGCATATAATACCAATATAATTGCTGCTGTGTTCTCCTGCGCCGCTCACGCCTATTACCATTATCAAACCTATTGTTGCCATGATAAAACAAACAATCTGTTTAATCGTCAGCCTTTCTTTAAATAAAAACGGGCTTGCAGCCATTACTATCACAGGGGCAAAATAATAGCTCAGGGTTGCAACGGAAACAGTTGTATATTTGTATGCCTGGAAAAGGAATATCCAGTTAAATCCCATAGCAATACCTGAAAGAAAAAGTAATAGCAGATCTTTTTTTATATTTGAGAATATAATTTTATTTTTGCTGATTAGCTTTAATAAAGCAATTACTGCTGCCGCTATTACAGCCCGAAAAAAGGCAATTTCCCCCGATGAAAGGCCGATATTTCTAACAAAAATAGGAAGTGTTCCAAAAGATGTCATGGCTACAATTATTTTTAGTTTAGGCTTCAATTAACACTTCTCCTCATTAGCGTAGTAAAGAAAGTTTGATTGTTATTTTAACCTTAATGGAGAAAAGTGTCAAACTATTAATCAATTATGTAATTAGCATTCCAACATTTATTCCCTCAAGTATGTCAATGTGCTTATAATTATTTACCACCTCGATAAGATCCCTCATTTCTTTTGTTATAATCTTATCCTTGTGATAGACGATGCTGAAAAATCTATTCCACTTATGGTCTGAGTTAATAATAGGATATATTTTACCACCCCTGATCTCCTCTTCTACCAACCGAACAGAAATGACCGCCAGCAAATTATTCTCCATAACAGATTTTTTAATGGCAGTAGTACTATTTGCCTCAAACGCTGTTTTTATGGATATTCCTTTTTCAAGCATGTATCTTTCAAACAACTCCCGGGTTCCGCTTCCCTGTTCTCGCATTGCAAACTTTTTGTTTTCCAGATCTTCAATTTTAATGCTTCTCATTTTTGCAAAAGGATGATCCATGCTGCAGACAAGAACCAGGAAATCATTAAGCTCAGGAATTGATACTAAATCCGGGCTTTTAACTCTTCCTTCTACAATGCCAATATCCAATTCAGACGTTAGAATTCTTTCTTCAATATCCCTAGTATTGCCTACGTATGAATATATTTCAACGTGAGAGTTTGTTTGTTTGAATTTTTTTATAATCTCGCTTAAAATACAGGTGCCGACCGTAATTGTTGCACCGATTCTGATTTTCTCCACATATGTTTCCTGAAGCATCATTTCTTCCATGTCATAAAATTGTTTAACAACTTTTCTTGCATACGAAAGAAGCTTCTTGCCTTTTTCTGTAATATATAATCTTTTATTCAGGCGTTCAAACAATAGCACTCCATAATGCTCTTCCAATTCTTTTATTGCCTGGCTTACTGTGGGCTGTGAAATGAAAAGTTTTTCTGCTGCTGCACTCATTTTACCGCAATCTGCTACTTCTATAAATATTCTTAAATGCCTGATGGTCATAATATCATCCGCTTTTCCCATATTCTAATTTATAGGTTTTACCTATAATTATTATTAGATAATATCATTTTATTATTAATAAAACAAGTGATATATTTATATAGGAAGATTTGTTAATTAATAGACAAAGAGGTGTGTATATGAAAGTTCTTATAATCGGAGGTGTGGCTGCCGGAACAAAGGTTGCTGCAAAGCTGAAACGCGAGAATTATGATTATGATGTAACCATAATAACTAAAAGCAAAGATATTTCTTATGCTGGCTGCGGCCTGCCCTATTACGTTGGCAAGGTAATCTCGGAACATACCCAGCTGATAGTGAATACTCCGAAGAGCTTTTCCAAATTAACCGGAGTAACAGTAATGACTGAAGTTGAAGTTACAAAGGTAAATCCAACTGAGAAAACCGTAGATGCTCTGAATTTAAAGACTCTGGAACAGCTTAAACTTCACTATGACAAACTGGTGATTGCCTCCGGAGCTGAACCAATAAGACCCGCAATTGAAGGCATCAACTTAAAAAACGTATTCTTTTTGAGGACTCCGGATGATGCGGTCACTATACGAGATGCTGTAGAAGCCGGCGAAATTAAACGTGCCGTGGTTGTCGGGGGCGGATACATAGGCTTGGAGATTGCAGAGAACTTGGCTATACAGGGTGTCAGGATCACTGTTATTGATATGGCTGAAAATATACTGCCCGGATTTGATAAAGAATTTTCCTTATATGTTGAAAATCACTTGGCAGACCAGGGTATCATGACCTTTACCAATACAAAGCTTGAAGCTATTCTAGGTGAACAAAAGGTTGAGAAAGTAAAAACAAACAGACGGGCTTTTAAGGCAGATGCGGTCATACTCTGTGTCGGAATCAGAGCCAATACAGATTTTCTTGAAGACTCAGGTATTGAAATGATGCCTAACGGAACCATAAAAGTAAATGAGTATTTGCAAACAAGCATTGAAGATATTTATGCTGTTGGAGACTGCACGACTGTAACCAACAGGCTGACCAATGAACCGGTTTGGTCTCCCATGGGTTCAACAGCTAATATTGCAGGACGTGTTTTGGCTAAAAATATTATGGGGTGCGGCAATAGAAAATGTTACCAAGGGGTTCTGGGAACTACAATTGTCAAGCTTCCTGGACTGAATGCGGCCAAAACCGGATTGACAGAAGAATCTGCTGAAAAGGCAGGCTATAAGCCAGTAAGTATTGTCACCGTAGTAGATGATAAAGCACATTACTATCCCGGCGCTTCCAGCTTTATAGTTAAGATGACAGCCGATCAAGAAAGCAAAAGATTATTAGGCCTTCAAGCACTGGGCAAGGGGGCCGTGGATAAGATGGTAGATATTGCAGCTACAGCAATAACCTTGGAAGCAACATTATACGATATTGAAAATATGGATTTAGCATATGCTCCACCTTTCTCTACGGCAATCCATCCATTTACTCATACAGTTAACATACTGCTGAATAAAATAACCAGTGCTTTTGAAACTGTTTCACCTGCCGCCTATCTTAACGGTAAAGCAAAGGGTTATAAAGTTATAGATGCATCTATTAACCCTAGTATTGATGGAGCTTTATATATTGACCTTGCAAAGGTAGATGGTGAAATCCCTGAGCTTCCAAAAGACGAAAAATTACTCTTGGTATGCACAAAAGGAAAGAGAGCTTACATGTTACAGAAGCGCTTAAAGCATTTTGGTTATACAAATACTCTGGTGCTCGAGGGCGGCACCACCTTTAATGAACTGGAATTATGAATATGAAATTAATATATAAAACGGAGGATTTTAATTATGGCAAATTTGACTATAAATGCTGATGATGAAAAAAGAGTTAAAGCTTTAGGTTTTTTAAGAAATAAAGGTACGAATAATTTTTCAGGACGAATTATAACAGTAAATGGCAAAATTACTGCGGCCCAAAACAAGTGCATTGCAGAGGCAGCTGAGCTTTTCGGAAATGGCATAGTTACATTTACTTCCAGATTAACAATAGAAGTTCAGGGAATTCCCTACGATAAGATTGAAGATTTCAGAACTTATATTGCAAAGGAAGGACTTGAAACCGGAGGTACCGGCTCAAAGGTACGCCCTGTAGTCTCCTGTAAAGGTACTACATGCCAATATGGATTAATCGATACTTTTGCAGTATCAGAAGAAATACATGAAAGATTTTTTAATGGATATGCAAATGTTAAACTTCCTCATAAATTTAAGATTGGTGTCGGAGGCTGCCCCAATAACTGTATTAAGCCTGACTTGAACGATCTAGGCATAGTTGGTCAGATGATGCCTGACTATGATGAAGATTTATGCAACGGTTGCAGAAAATGCTTTGTAGAAGGTGCATGCCCCATAGGTGTAGCCAAAGTCGTAGACGGTATCCTTGAAATAAATAAAGATGAATGCAATAACTGCGGACGCTGTATAGGCAAATGTCACTTTGATGCTATTGAAGACGGCCAGCAGGGTTATAAAGTATACCTGGGCGGAATGTGGGGCAAGCGCGTAGCTCACGGAATACCTATCCGTAAAATCTTTATCAGTAAAAAAGAAGTAATGGATTTAGTTGAAAAAGCAATTCTTCTATATAGAGAACAAGGAAAAACCGGTGAGCGTTTTGCCCAGACCATTGAAAGAATAGGATTTGAAAATATAGAAGCTCAGTTATTATCAAATGACTTACTTGATAGAAAGCAGGAAATTCTTAATGCGCAGCTTCATCTTGAAGGCGGAGCTACTTGCTGATAAAATGCTTTTGTAGGTAAGAAGTTTTTAAACCTTGGTATTATCCTTGGCAGGTGTTGGTATTAAAATAAAGCTTAAGGATCTGGTTACAAAAGGTGTTAAACCGATTATTCTGGGCGGATGCACCTGGTTTGCTGTCTTTACTTCTTCATTATTATTTATTACCTTTTTTGCTTCATTTGTTGGTTAGATTAACGAATTCAGATTTATTGTAAAAAGCATTCATTACTTTTTGTTTTTTCCGAGTTGAATGGTTTCCAAGTAATGAAAGCTTTTTATTATTGCAAGCAGAAAATGTATTGCTTACTGCCGTCTTCCCCTGCTGCCACCTGAGCTGATACAATATCAAAAACCCTGTCTATCTCTCTGCTCTCATATACAGCCTGTGGTGTATCGTATATCACTATCTCTCCTTCTTCCATCAGACAAATTCTATCCGAATAGGACAGAGCATTGCTTAAATCATGAAGTACCATAACTACAGTTTTTCCCATCTGCTTCAGCTTTTTTATAATTTCCAGTATTTCAAGTTTATGATTTATATCCAAATAGGTAGTCGGCTCATCAAGGAAAACTATATCGGTATCCTGTGCTAAAACCATTGCAAGATAAACTTTTTGCCTCTGCCCGCCGGAGAGCTGCTGAATATTCTTATTTATGAGTTTCTCCAGATTCAGTTTATGAATGGCATCCGCAACAATTTTTTTATCTTCTGCCTGTGGTGTTCGGGAAAAGCCTAAGTAAGGATATCTTCCATGCATTACCAAATTATATACACTTATATTTGGCACACTTCTTATCTGAGGTAAGAATGAAATCTTCTTTGCCAGTTCCTTGCTAGGCATATCTGTAATATCCTTGTCACCTATATATACTTTCCCTTGGAAAGGTTTTAGTAAGTTGGATGCTGTTCTTAATAGAGTAGTTTTACCGCATCCGTTTTTACCGATAATCGTAGTAATGCTTTTTTCTTCAAAAGTCAAATCTATATTCTTTATAATAGCTGTTCTATTGTAACCCGAATATACATTTTCTAACTTAATCATAAAGCTGTCCTCTCCTGCGTTTCATTAACAAATAAATAAAGAACGGACCTCCGAGGAAAGACATAATTATACCAACAGGTATCTCATAAGGTGCAAAAAGCACCCTTGCCAGCAAATCACACAGCAAAGTAAATATACTTCCAATTAGTGCAGATACAGGGATTATAATTCTGTTATCATGGCCAACCAAGAATCTTGATGCATGAGGAACAATAAGCCCTACAAAGCCAATAAGACCGGCAAAGCTTATGGCGCTTCCTGCCAGAACTGCAGCTATAATCAAACTTGAGAAACGGACACCGATGACATTTAATCCCAGAGACTTAGCACTTTCATCGCCTAATGCCAGAACATTCATATCGTAGCTTAAAATTAATGCAATAAAGAATGCAATCAAAATAATTATGCCGGCGAAGGCAACCCTGTCCATAGTAATGCCGGAAAAACCGCCTATTATAAACCCTGCCCGGGCCATCACCGTATCAGGCTTCAATGTTAAAATTGTATCAGTTATGGCTCCTATGAAGCTGGAAACAGCAACACCGGCCAAAACTATGACCATACGGGAGGCACCGGTTTTTTTTGCTATGAAATAAACTAAGAATACAGCCACAATTGCGCCAGCAAAAGCTGCTATAGTTGAAAGGTATATACTTGCCGGAAAAAATGCCGCAATTAATACAAAGAATAATCCTGCTCCTGAGTTAACTCCAATAATGCTGGGGCTTGCAAGGGAATTATTGAGTACCGACTGTAATATAGCACCTGCAACTGACAAGGCACAGCCTGCAAACACCGCAGCTATTGTTCTGGGGATTCTGACATAATTAATAATTCTGTAGGTTTCAGAGGCTTGATCGGCCTGTTTAATAGAAGCAACAATATCAGGGAAAGATATTTTTACCGATCCAATACTTATGCTTAAAAATATTGCAGCCAACAGTAGAACTAAAAGAAAAGCTATAACAGTGAAGTTATAGCTTTTACTGTTCTTATTCAAACTTTTCAGGATACAAGATTCTTGCAAGATATTCATAGCTTTCTCCCCATCTGGCATTAGGCTTATAGTGGAATAACTCCTTTGGAAGTACAATATATCTATCGTTTTTTACTGCTGATAATTTTCTCCATGCCGGATTCCTTTCTATTCCATCCTTCAAAGCCTGAATTGCTTTTTCGCTGTCTCCCATTGTTACTACGAAAATATAGTCCGGATCTTCCTGAATTACTTCCTCTATACTTAATTCTTCTAAAATTGACTCATGTTTCGACGCTATGTTAACAGTACCTAAATCATCCAGTATTCTGCAGGCAAAGTTATCATCATCTTTTGCTTTTGCACCACTGGAAAAAGCGCGTATAAATAGTATTTCGGGAGCTTCCTTTACATCAATCCTGGATAAAACCTCATCTATTTGCCTCTTTACTTCCAGGCCATTTTTCTTATATAGTTCTTTCTCCCCTGTAATATCCGTACATATGTCAAGCATGTCCAGGTATTCTTCAAAATGTTCCACTTTGAAGAAAGCATGAGCAATATCGGATTTCTCGAGAGTTTCTGAAATTTTCACATGACTTTCCACATCAGGGGAAAGTAAGACAAAATCAGGAGAAAGAGCTATTACTTCTTCCAAATTTGGATCTTTTATAGTTCCAACAATTATGCTTTCAGATGGTATTTCTATATTTCTTTGGCTGATTACATCATCCGTTACCCCAGCAAGTTCTCCCCCGGCTAAAAGCCAAGTTTCTGCATATGAACCAACCAAAGATACCACCTTCTGTGGTTTTTCCTTTAGTTTTACAGCATTACCCAATGAATCAGTAAAACTGTAATAATATTCATTTTCTGTTTTAGGTTCATTTTCGACCACATCAGGTTCTATATTGGTATTAAAAGCAAGTTCGACATCAGGTTCATTATCAGGCATAGCCTCAACCTGATATGTACATCCCGCAAGCACTTGTGCAAACATGCTGATCATAAGTAGCATGAAGAGTAATGTCGCTGTTTTCTTCATCAAATCATTCCTTGTTAATCTTTTGTCTATGTTAATCATACTACTTCGCTCATGCATTGTAAAATATAATTATATAATGTATTTAATAGGATTTGCCTATATTAGCTTCACAAGGCCCTACGGGTTTCCTTCGCTTAATTTTTTATATGTACTCTGTAGTTGTTAATAAAGAAAACACACCAGGTTTAGTAATCGGCGGATCGGAAATTATGAGTTCAACCATTTTTTCTGAGTATTATTCCAGCGCCAGTATATCACTGCAGCTACCCATGAGCGGGGAATGATTCTGCTGCAGAATGTAAGTATCCGGTTGAGGATTCCCGGAATATAGAAACTCTTGCCTGCCAATGCACGGTCTATCGTATTGCGTGCAACGCACTCTAATGGATTTGTGGTAATGTCTCCCCAAAAACCTTGTGCCTTAATGCTTTGCATAGTCTTTTGTGTCGTTACCATACCCCCTGGGCAGAGAGTAAGAACATTAACATCTTCTCTTTTTAGTTCATGACGCAGAGATACAGCCAAATCCAAAATAAATCTCTTGGAAGCAGCATATGTTGCTTTTAAGGGCATGGGAAACATTGAAGCCAGACTGGACACAAATACAACAGTAAACGGCCTGCCAGGCTTCCTTCGTTTAATAACAGCATGAGTAATACGCAGGGTTGCTGCATTATTCAGCAATACTATCTTTACCAGGTCTTCTCTGTCACGCTTCATGAACTCCCCCTCAAAATCAAGGCCTGCAACATTTAAAAGCATATCAAACCGAATTTTATATTTATCAATAATACTGAGCAGACTATCCACACTATCAGCTTCAGTAAGATCGCATGTTGCAGTTGCAACCACCGAGCCAAACCTCCTTTCCAAACCCTGTTTTATGCAGGTTAAACCCTCTTCGTTTACGTCAGTCAGAAACAGATTATACCCGCGCCGGCCGCATTCATTGGCAAATGCACGACCCAAGCCGCCCGCTGCCCCGGTTATCAATACATTCATAATTTCTGGACCTTTCCATATTGAATTCCGCAAAGACGCTCACTCAGTGCGAAAAGCCGGTCAGCATTTTGGCTTGTCACCTGTCTGCTGTATTTCTTTTCTTTGCATAGGTAATAGTATAATCCATCCGGCGGAGGCGACTGTTCACAAAGGAAGGCATAAGTTTTGGCGGGAACCGCCGGCGATACGCCATACCTCTTGCGAAGTGACCAAATAAAGTTTACCAGCATGCCAGTTTCCTTGTTGCCTATATCAGTATTAACAAGACCTGGATCGACTACATATGCATGGATTCCTTCTGCCGCATAACGTTCATTCAGCCCTTTTGCAAACAACATATTGCACAGTTTAGACTGTTTATATGCAACAAGCGGATTGTATCTGCGGTAAAGCATGATATTGTCCCAATTTATTTTTATGCCCTTATGAGATTCGCTCCCTGTCATAATTACGCGTCCTTTTGCTTTTATCAAGGCAGGCAGCAGCTTATATGTAAGCAAAAATCCCGCTAGATGGTTTAAAGCAAATTGATGTTCATATCCCTCGTCAGTAGTCATATACCAGCTTCGCACACATCCAGCATTATTGATTATGGCATGGAGTTTACCGTTACAATTTTCATTAAGATATTGGATAATTTGTTCGGCTACTCTTACAACTTCCCGTTGATGCAATAAATCTGCCAGATAAAACTTAATTTTGGCCTTGGGATTTTTTGATATTATCCATTCATTAGCCTGTTTGCACTTATATTCACTGCGGCCTATCCCAATAATATTGTACCCATACTGTGTTAGCAAAAGGGCAGTTTCCAGTCCTATACCTGAAGAAGCACCGGTAATTACTATTGTATCCATATCATTACCTCCTGCATCAATTAACGGCCTGGTATCCAAACCAACCCCAGGTATGCCAAAACTCCAAAGTGCCGGATAAAATCATAGATACCAAAATTCCAAGCACAAAGCATGTAGTGAACAGTATCAGGGAAATCAATGCAATAGTACGAAGTCGCCTATTAAATCTGGAAGAAATCTTTGGTGATATAGTCACAGTAGGAAGAATACCTCTACCGGATGCAATTGCTATTGTGTTTTCGTGGAAGCGCCTGTAGGAGCGCATAAGCTGTCGAATAAAAGCAGCAAAATATATGCAGCCAACGGCTGTTAAGACAGAAAGTGAGGAAAGGGACAAACCAAATACTATTTCAGCCAAACGAGGCATGTTCGGAATCAGCGACCAAGGACTTATGCTGCCAAACAAGCTAAATGCGATCACAGCACCACATAAAGAAAATGCTGCCATAATTGCCTCCCAGGCTGAAAGCAAGATGAAGAAAGCCCCGGCAAAGATGTCTAAAAGACCAAGCCCAATAATTGCAGCTGCTTTTCTGCCCCTGCTATTATTTTCATCTCCGATACTCTCAAATTGGGATGCAATTAATACCGGATTTCCTAACTTAGCAGCAATTTCTTCTTCAGAAAATCCATCTGCCAGTTTGAAAGCAAAATGCTGATCGTATTCACTAATAATATCATCAATCTCCCCAATGTTGTTCTTTTTAAGCTCATCAGCAAGCTTTGATAGAAATTCATTCCTTGTCATCAAAACCATCCTCCAATAACAGCTCTACCTTTTTTGCAAATTTCAAATACTCTGACCTTTCCTTTTCATATGTTTCATGACCAAGGTTTGTAAGGGAATAGTATTTCCTGGGTGGACCGCCGCTTTCTTCCTGCGTGTAGGTAGACAATAAGCCTTCTTTTCTTAACTTCCTTAAGATAGGGTAAACTGTGCCGTCTGCAATATCTATATGTTTTGACAGGTATTCGGATATTTCATATCCATAACAGTCGCGTCTTTTCAGCAGTGACAACACACACAGCTCCAGCACACCCTTCTTATATTGAATATTCACATGTTCCCTCCTATTTATTATTCTATAGGATATATTATCTACTATTGAATTATATTCTATAGTAGATAATTAGTCAAATAGATTTATTTAAAAAAACTTTATTTTTTTATCTTAAATATAAATTATGAATATTTTTAAAAAATAGGCTGGTATATACAATCCTCCATAAACCAGCTAATGTCATAAAACAGCTGCCTCAGCCTGTTATAATTGTTGTTTTCCTCTGTATAAAAAACACTCCCTTTTAAGTATTTGATAAAGATAATCTACCCATAAAAAGCTTGATAAAATAAAAAACCCCTTTATGTGATCATATATGATCACATAAAGGGAAAGTATATAATTTAAGCCATAGGTTATTTATTTAAAAGGCTTTTACTGTATATGCGCACTATATCTTTAAAAGTTATTTCTTCCGGATGATTTTTCAGCTTGCCTTTGTTTGAAATAAACTGTTCTGAGTAATCAATAATCTCTTCTTCTGTTATATCTACTTTTATATCAATTAATTGGTTAAAGACATCCTCCAATTCTTCCAGCGTATCATAGCCTAGAATACGTAACATTCTATTAATTTTTCTCTGGTCTCTGAAGCTTTTTAAGTACTCAATAGTTAATACGCCGTTGGCAAGCCCGTGAGGAAGCCCTTTAAAATAAGTCAGCGGATAACCCATACCATGAGGCAGTGATGTACCGGTTTGCGCTATTTGTATCCCGCCCATAACCGATGCCAGCATAACCTTTTCTCTAAACTCTTTGCTAAAATCTTTTTTTACCAGTTTGACAAAACAGTGTTTAAACAGCTCAAAACCTTTTTCTCCAAAAATTTCCGACATGTAAGTGCTGTTGGTATTCAAATACCCTTCAGTTAAGTGAGTAAAAGCATCAATGGCAGTATTTACAGTTACATTTTCAGGCAGATTATAGGTATACTTGCAGTCTACAAAGGCAGCTTTTGGAAATATACTTTGGCCCAAGTTTTTCTTTGTTTTCTCCTTAAAAGAAGTTATAATGCTGTATTGGGTTACCTCAGATCCTGTGCCCGAAGTTGTGGGAACAGCTACTACCGGAATGCTTTCAAGCTTCCCTGCGCTGAATATATTTTCCTTATTGATTTCCGGATTTTTTATAAATAATGCTATCGCTTTTGCCGCATCCATAGGCGAACCGCCGCCGATCCCAATAACAAAATCCACCAGATTCTTCTTCCCAATTTCACTTCCTTTTTCTATGGTTTCCAAAGATGGGTTTTCCTCCACCTCATCAAAAAGAATGTGATCTGTTCCTGTTTCAGAAAGTGCCTGTTTCACATCATCGTAAGAACCGTTCATTTTTGCTGATCTTCTGCCGGTAACAACCAAAGCCTTTTTTCCTATGCTGCTAAAGACTTCTTTATTCTTCAATACTGCATCTTCACCAAAATATATTTCAGTAGGCATGGAGTATCTAAATTCCATAATAATTCTCCCTTCCCCTGTTATAATAGTTAATCTTCCTCAATCTTCATCCCTATAGCACTGTCTACAGGTAACGAGAAGCAAATACCGGTACCTTCTGTGTTAAGCCCTACTTCATGCTTGATACTTTCCATAATGGCCAGTTTTTTGTCTTTTGTAGTTAAAATCAGAACCAGTTCCTTTTCCGGCTGTATGGTTATGCCAAGATATTTAACAGCTTCTTTCGAGCCCAGTCCACGTGCATGAACTACTGTACCGCCGTTGGCCCCGGCTTTTTTTGCAGCTGACATAACCTGATCCATAAATCCGCTGTTTACTATAGCTACAATTAAATGATAAGGTTCTTTTGGCGTTAGAGACATTTCCTCACTTCCCATCTTAAAGTTCTCCTCTGCCTCAATGCAGAGCTTGTAAAGAGCATTGCTAATGCTGCTAATATTTATAGTAAAAGCAATGCCTGTTGGTTTGCTGAAATCAATACGGTCGCTTATTTGTTTCAATATGTGCTTAGTCATATTTTTTGTCTGAATACTCATAGCAACCGTCTTTTTTTCGTCATATCCGAAAAGCTCGTACACTATTGATTTGGCTGTACCTTTGCCACGGGTTACCAACAAAACAGGTATATCACTGTTCTCATATACATTCAGCAGAGTATTTTCAAAACGACGATCAATAATTGTAAACAAAGCCTCCAGCTTCGTAACAGGGTGTTTTAACATTAGTACCCTCCATTCTTTTACAATTGGCCGTGCTACTTCCTATTTTACCCTTTAGGTTCTGGCTTGTCTATGCTGGCAGCAGGATTCCCATCACTTTCATCCTCTTGTTCAGACAATGAGTAATCCAGTTCTATTATGGTTTCTTCTAACTCTGGAGCAACCATGTCTTTTTTTGCAAGTTTTGCTTTTATTGAATAAACCAATCCAAACAATTGTAAAGTGATGACCGGTGTTAGGGCTACCAATGCCACAATGCCAAATGCATCAGTATAGATATTGCCTCCTTTAGCTTCAGAAACCCCAATTGCCAAAGGAAGCATGAAGGTTGCTGCCAAAGGCCCAGAAGCTACCGCTCCGGAATCAAATGCTATGGATGTATACAAGTGCGGCACAACAAATGTAAGCATCAGAGCAAATATATAGCCCGGAATAACGAAATACAAAAGGGAAAGCCCGGTAATAACACGCAGCATAGCCAGCCCTACCGATACTGCCACTCCTACGGACAATCCGATTCCCAAAGATCTTTCTGAAATTGCTCCGCTGGTAACCTCTTCAACCTGCCTTTTGAGCACAAATACAGCAGGTTCTGCAGCAACCACGAAATATCCTATTGCCATTCCGACTAAAATTAGTACGGCTCCGTTGTTGTTTTGATAGAGGATGCTGCCAAGCTGGTATCCTACCGGTAAAAAACCCACGTTAACGGCAGTCAGAAATAAAACAAGGCCAATATAGGTATAAATGGTGCCAATGCTGATTTTTAAAATTTCCTTTAATCTAAGCCGAGTCTTAAAAATCTGAAAAACTACAAATGTAAGGATTATGGGCGCTAATGCCAATGCTATCTGTTGTATATAATCAGGAAAACTGCTTCTATATAGCTTGGAAATATCTGAAACTGAGTTCAAATCCGGCACGGTCATTAAACTTCCGCCGTAAGGTCTGAAAAACATGCCCAATATTAATACAGTAATAATTGGCCCAATAAGGCAAAGTGCGACAAGACCAAAATTGTCTTCCTCAGATGTTTTATCCGCACGCATCGATGCCAGGCCAAGTCCCAGAGCCATTACAAAAGGAACGGTTATTGGACCGGTTGTGACCGCTCCGGATTCCCATGCGATGGACAGAAAATCATTTCCGGTAAAGAAGGATAAAATGAACGCCAGAACATAGCATCCTATCAGTAAATAAGAAAGCGGAAACTGGAATAGAATTCTTAAAAAAGCACCTACCAAAGCAAGACCGACCCCTAACGACACGCTTATAATAATAACATCATCAGGAACACCGTTTATCTGGCTTGCCAAAACTATTAAATCCGGCTCAGCAATTGTAATAAATACTCCGATTAAGAAAGTAAGAATTATTATCAATAATAATTTTCTAGTTTTTACCACCGTAGATCCAATATGCTTTCCTATGGGAATAAGCGAAACATCTACTCCAAGATTGAATAGAGTTATTCCCATAATAACTGCAGCGGCACTGATAAGGAAGAGAATCAGATTAAAAAATGGTATTGGAGCAATTGAATAAGTCAGAATTAATACTAATATAACAATAGGTATTACAGAAAAGAAAGATTCCTTAAGTTTCTCTACCAATAACCTAAATATTTCTCTTCATCTCCTTTACAGATTACTAATCACACCAACTGAAATTTTTTCGATGCATTAAGAAAAATGCAAGCGAATCCTATTATAGCATATTTATTACACTTTATGTTTTCCAGAAAATCATGTACAGCACAAGCATCTTATAAGTCATATTGTATTGACTCAAAAAAAAAAGACTTTCATAGAAAGTCCCGCGCATGCTCCGTCATTAGGTTTTCTCAGATTTATAAGCCTTTTTATAGTAATACATTTGATCATCGGCTTCTCTTAGAATTTTTTGAAAATCCAGCTTTTCTTTTCCATTATAAATACTGTAGCCATAAGAAACTGTCGGTATAGGATTTCCTTTTTTCCGTTCTTCTTCAAGATTTCTTATCATGGTCTTAATCTGGGAATCTATCTTTTCTTTATTCGTTTCATTAGAAATAATCACAAATTCATCCCCGCCAAACCGATAACAGATAAATTGCTTATCGAAAGACTTTTGGACTATTGCTGCCACTGCTTTAATAATAGTATCACCGAAATCATGGCCGTAGGTATCATTTATAACTTTGAAGTCATCTATGTCCAAAGCGATAACTGTAAAGGGCTTTGACTCAGAAGCATGTCTTGCCACCTTTTCAAAAGCCGTCCTGTTGTACATACCTGTCAAAGTATCAAAGCTGCTGTCAAACTCAGACATGAGGAAAAAATACAGCAACATGGATAATGTAACACAATGCCATGATACATATACTAGGGGATAAATGAGCTGGATACTTGTACCAAGGATAGTAAAAAGGGCCAATACAATTAACTTATTCATTATTGGATAATTGTATTTTCGGCCTATTTCCAAAGTGCTGATAAAAAGGATCAAAAAATTTATTATATAAACTGCTACAAAAATAAAGAAATAATGTCCTCTCATATAATGGTTGTAAGCATCAACGTAAAAGATAAGCCCATAAAAAGGTGACAAAGCTGCGGCAAAAATATTAATAAATGTTGGAAACAGTAAAAATCTGCGTGTAGTAAGAATCCTCCTGTCAAAAATTAAGGTTATTATAATAGGAATTACTGGGGAAAAAGCAAAACCTATAACATTGCACATAATGTTTACGGTGCGATGGCGTAAAAATCCATTGCCGGCAAGTACAGTACCTGCTTCAGACAATATTATAACAACCGTTAAAATTATCCCTATAAACAACGGTTTTTTCCGCTGGATATTCAAGGCTGTGTTGGAATACAGAAGCCAAAGCAAATAAAATAGCGCAGCGATATCCAGAATATATGCAGCCATATACAAGACTATTCTCATCCTTCCTGGGAACTTAAATTCCACAACTTTTAACCCATTGACTCAGGCTTTGTATATTATTATATATATAAGTTTTAATCTTACTTCCCCGTTATCAGATATAGTTCTAACTATTGTACCTGGCGAAATGGATTTTGAATATTTTAGTGCAGAATAAACCTCTCTAAGTGTAAATCCCTAGCCCTGCCGAAAAAGATTAAGCACAGTGAGTATTCATATCTATATAACAAATCAGATAATGAAGCGCAGCTAATCCCATAGCATTATTATAGTCTAATATTTGCTTTATTGAAAGGATATGTGTTTTATAATATAATAATTCTGATCATCTATAAATTCTGGGGGTTATAAAATGACTTGCAACAATACCATTAAATGCACATGTACATACATATCATGTTCACGTCATGGTAAATGCTGTGAATGTGTTGCATACCACCGCAGGAGCGGAGAAGTACCTGGATGCTTCTTTTCTCCTGCCGGTGAAAAAACTTATGATAGATCAATTGAAAATCTTTACAGAGATTATAAAGGATTATAAAGCGAACGCATAAAATTTTAAGAAAAGCCAGCTTAGACGCTGATCTAAGCCGGCTTTCGTTTTAGCCGATAAAACCTTATTTTCACTATTCTGAATTTAACTTGATTTCCAGACACATCTCCCCGATTGATGTATCTATGCAACAACTTTTCCCGTTTTCGTATTCTTTATCATCAGAATTGCTTTGTACAGGTGGGAGTAAATTATAATTCAGATTTTCGCCTGATAGAGCAGTTAGCACATTTCCGCTTATAATGTTGGCTATCTCTGATACAGCAGAGGCCACAAATGCATCTATTTCATCAAATTGCATACCACTCATGATTTTAACCATATTTATAGAAGTGGAAGCAGGAAATCGGTAAACTACTTCCCCATTAAGATCACCAACTATACCAATAGATATATCAACACCATTTTCAATTTTAAAACCATCTGCAGGGTGATCTTTAATTTCTGAGATGTTCAGCATAAGATTAAATACATCCCGTGTTGCATTGACAAATGCCCTGTAAAGATTATCAACCATTTTCGCTTATCCCTCTCTTATTTGCATAATCCGCTATTCTTTGATCTTCAGCAGCCACATGGTTAATCAGCCATGCCAGCAGTCTGCCTCCAAACTGCTGCATCAACATTTCGTTTTCATTGGATTGTTGGTATTGCATGGATACCTCTTGCACATAATCAACCATGCCGTTATGTATTTGTTTATGAGCTTCGTATCCAGGATAATCTATACTGCGTTGATATTCTTCTTCATCCTGGAAATGTTCCACAACGTATCTTTTCATAAATTCCAAAGTTTCATTTATCTTTGGAATTTTATTATTCCAGCTTTCCTCTGACCGCAATACTTGCAAAAATGATTCGACACGTCTGAATAATTCCCGATGCTGAGCATCTATCCGGGAAACACCAAGTTTATATTGTTCTTTCCATAGCATAATTCCAACATTCCTTTCTTAACCTTCAATAATTTTCACATAGAACCTTCTGCTTCTAGGACCGTCAAATTCGCAGAAATAAATGCCCTGCCAGGTTCCTAGCATGAGTTTTCCGTCTTTGATTATCACAGTGCAGGAGGAACCCATAAGAGAAGCTTTTATATGAGCATGGGAATTTCCTTCAAAGTGGAGATAGCCCCCATGTACGGGATACGTTTTTTCTAGCGTAGATATCATGTCACTCACAACGTCCGGATCGGCATTCTCATTTATGGTAACACCGGCTGTTGTATGGGGTACAAATATAACTGCAATTCCATTTCGTATATTGCTTTTTGCAACCTCTTCAGCAACTTTATTCGTTATATTGATGAACTGCTGTGATTTTGTAGTTTGAATAATATACTGCATAATATATACCACCTTGCTTTTTATTCATATGTATAACCAGGCTTTTTGTATAAATACTTTTCATTCGGAGCAATATCCGCATCCCATACCTTTTCTTTCCATTCTGCTTCTGGAATTTCTTTAATGACAACTGATACGCTTGAAATATTGCAGCCAAGAATATCTGCTATTTCTTCTGCAATTCTTTCTGCACACTTTCTCTTCAGCTCTTCTGTTCTGCCGGGATAACATTTAATTTCCACATGCGGCATGCCAATACCTCCCATATCCAAAAATTATGCCATCAGATAATAAATCTGATCAGATAAACTGAGATGATCCGGATCCCATTTTCTTTCCCTATAGTTTACCATTTCATACGGCATTCCTAATGATTTGACGAATAGAATAAAGTTACTATCCAGCCACGGCGGAGTCCATGCACCGGACCTGCAAATATGTATTACCGAAACAATAATGCATTTACCTTTCAAGTCCTTAAAATTACAGTACCTTACCTTGTAAATACTATTTATCGGTGTGAAGTATTCCGGCTTCTCCTTTGTATGAGGACTGTATATAATATAAGCCTCTTTAATCTGTTTATCCTTTAGAAGCTTACCAAGCCAGTTAGAACAGTTGACCCCAATGTTTAGGGACGAAAGCCCTCCATAACCAAGATCAGCATGGGAATCAAACAGATATACTGTTTTACACTTGTTATCTTTAGCTATTTTATATGAAAGGGAATGGGAATCTGAGACATAGACTCGCACGTCCTTAGAAAATCTAAAGCATTTCCTGACCTTGTTCCAGAAGGTACACAGTTCTGAAGACAAATAATAAGCTTTCTGTATACTCTGCCCGCGAGCCTTCGCCTGGATATATCTTTTATACCAAAGATCAATCTGGTTGCTTTTATTTTCCAAAAAACACCCCCAGTTATCCCGGGTATAGACAAAGTAGTCCCAATCAATTGATAACAGGCACTTTCCCATGTTCTTCCCCTCCAAAAAGTGCGCTGATATCTTCTTAAAATACCCGCCAAACTAAGATATATTAACAAAACCAGGACTGTTTGTAATAACTACTCTACCACCTTTTCCTTCATTTTTTCTACAAGCTCCAGCACTCCGGCTTCTATCTTTACTAAGTCCTCTTCCCTTGGTGCTCCCTCAAACTCTACGGATTCAATGAAATCCCAATTCATCTTATTTCTTTCAATTATTTCTTTGAGCTCCTTTTCTGCACCGCCGGACCATCCGTAGGATCCGAATCTAAATGCAAGCTTGCCTGTAATTTTCTTTCTGCCCAGCTCATTTAACGCCGCTGCAACCGGTGGAAAGAGCTTGTATTCATATGTAGGTGCTGCAATTATTATACCTGCAGATTTAAATACTGTTGCTATCATCTCACTCTCACTTTTTTGCGGCATTTCCAGCATGTTGTATTTGATACCTTCTCTTTGAAGTATGCCTTCAACAAATTCAACCGCTTTTGCAGTCATGCCGTACATAGATCCCCATAATATTGTGACTTCGTTCTTACCAGCCCCATCAGCATATAGAGAAAATCTGTAATAATCATCTATGATTTTTTGAGGGTTCTTTCTATAAACCGGGCCATGACCAGGCGCTATGGCATTTATATCCAGCGATTTTGCTTTCTCAATTGCTTTTCTCAAACTTGGGGTAAAAGTTGCCATCACATTAGAATAATACCTGATCCCTTCAAATTCAAAAAAGTCTGTCTCTTCAGGTGTCAGTTCATCATCAAAGCAATGATCCTCCATCTTGCCAAATGCTCCAAACATATCACAAGAAAAAAGAGTTTTTGTACCCCTTTCATAAGTATACATAGTGTCCGGCCAATGAACATTAGATACCGGATGAAAACTCAAAACCTTGCCATTGCCAAGATCCAGTATGTCCCCTTCCTTAACAATTCTTATTTTGTCTTCACCATAAAAGGAGGATACCATTCTAGCGGCTTTTTCTGTACATACTACTGTAAAATCATCCTTAATCTTTCGAAAATTTGATATCCAGCCGGAATGATCCGGCTCCATATGGTTTACAATTAAATAATCAATATTTTTGGTATCTACACCTATTTTCTTTAAGTTTTCGTATAAAGCTTCAGGTATGCCGTCCCATCCAATCACGCCATCAATAATTGCAGTCTTATCCCCCTGAACTATATAGGAGTTTAAAGTCACTCCGTTAGCAATCTCCCAAATCCCTTCAAATAATATGTCTTCTACATTCATGGTAAGCATATGTATTCCGTTGGCAATTTGGAATTGCTTCATGCCCTCTCCTCCTCAAATTCTTAGTTTTAAAATTCTTTACCCTAAATTAAAGGCAGTATATCAATAAAATGATTCAAGCCAGACTATTTTATTTTGAGATCAAAGCCTTGCTTGAGAACAGCATTCAATATTCTCTGACGTTTTGAGTTAACCTGCTTAAATCTGCTGACGACCTGATTGCTGAAGCTGTCAACAGGCCTGTCCGGATCTCTCAGGTCATAATATGTACACATTTCTTTATCATATTCTCTTATCTCATCAAGATAGTTATCAAAAAATTTATAGCTGTTTTCAAAAACCCTAAGCCTCATGTCCATTCTGGGTTTAAGCTGAGGTTTTTGATTTGGATATCCTATCCCAAGACCTATAACCGGGAAAGTTAATTCAGGCAGATTAAGAATTTCGCAAATTCTTTCAGAATCATTTAGTATACTTCCCAGGTAAACTGTTCCCAAGCCCAAAGATTCTGCAGCCGTTACAACATTTTGTGCCATTATGCAGGCATCAGTAAATGCTGAGAAAAAACGATCCATATCTCTCGAACTGTCTACATAACAATTCTTTTCTTTTGCTATTTGATTATTCCTGTATTGGTCAACTATAAAAATAAGAAGTTCAGGAGCTCTTGCCACATATTCCTGCTTACATATTTCAGCAATCTTATTCTTGATCTCCTGATCTGTTACGCGGATAATGGAGCTAGCCTGCATGCCGGTAGAGGTGGCTGTGCGTCTTGCAACTTCTATTAACAATTTAAAAATCTCATCAGAAATTTTCTTGTCCTTAAATTCCCGAATTGTACGATGTGAAAGCTGGGTTTTTATTGTTTCGTTCATTCCTTTTAATATAACCCTCCTCTATTATTTATCTCCAGAATTTATTCATGTCTTTTTTGCTCTCTATGTTATATTCAACTATTTTGTGAAGCAGATTATAATTCACTTTATCAGTCCATTTAATTCGAAATAACATATTTGTGCAGGAAAATCCTGCTTCCTCTATATCCTCCCTGAAATGAGCAATAGCTGTCGGCTCGGGTGCAACTGCTATATGTTTCTTAGCTATGCTGAAACCAATAATAAAAGTTCCATGATCGGTGAACATTGGCTGGTTCCATTTGATTTCTGCCCTAAGTTGTGGAAATGATTTTTTTATATATTTCAGGATATCCTCCATACGTTCCTTTTTGTCCGGGCTATCAATGCTGCTTAGATACAGCTGAAAACCTGTCATGTTATCAACCCAATCTTATATTCTATATTATTATTCTCAATAATTCATATATATTTAATACCTGTTTTATATCTCTTCAAACACCAGCATCCCGGACTGTAAAATGCTAATTTCTTCTCATGCACCTCCTTTAGGATCTCCATTCCCTCTGAAACTTTAAATCCGACCGTCCTTTTCTTTGGATTATCATAGGCTGTTAGGATAAATTTCATCAAGACTTAAAAGTTGCAACACTATTACGTCCCTTGGCTTTTGCATTGTATAAAGCATTATCTGCCATTTTCAATATATCTCCAATATTATATATGTTTTTGGCGGCATTGTGTATGGCGGCCACTCCAATGCTTACGGTAATGCTTATTTCCTGCTCCTCGTAAATTATTTTTCTGTCGGCTATTACCTCCCTGAACAATTCCGCCTTCTTTTTGGCTTCCTCTAATGAAGCATCTTTTAATACAACGGCAAATTCTTCTCCTCCTATACGTCCGGCAATATCATTTTTCCTGAAATAAGTTTTAATTAATCTTCCCATTACACGAATTACTTCATCTCCTGCCCCATGCCCAAAAGTGTCATTGACAATCTTAAAGTTGTCTAAATCCATTACTAACAAAGAAAAATCCTTGTTTTCTTTTATAGCTATGGATAAGTATTTTTGAGCCAAACTCATTAATTCTGCCCGGTTGTTCAGACCGCTTAATGAATCAATTGCAGCCAGAAATTTAAGTTTCTCTTGAGTCTTTCTTTCTTCAGTAACGTCGCGGATAGCTTTAAGCATTTTTATATTTCCATCCTCAGGATCTCCCAACTGAACCGTATCAATTTCATAAAATCTTTTTTTTCCATTTATCATCAAGGTCAGATTACGAGTTTCCTCGCTATTAAAAATATCCAACAGTTTTGGATCATTATTAATAACTTGTTCTAAGGGATAATTATTCAAAGAAATATTTATTGCATCAAAAAAATTCTTTGCAGCTTTATTATAGTCTATAATCCTTCTGCCTGGACCCAATACCACCATGCCGGCAAAGTTGTTCTCAAAAATTGTTTCACGAGCCAACGTTCTTATATCCAAAAAATCGTATTTAAAAATGCCGTAACTGATAATAAGTAGAGAAATAGGCATTATTAAAGCAGAGTAATCTATACTAAATTGATCGAAAGTAAAAAGAATCAGCGTTATGCCAATTAAAGGCAATAAAGAAGCAAACAGGAAAATTAAAAAGTGTGACTTAATATACCTCGCCTTGTTTCTCAGGTATTCTATAAAGTAAATAATAACGGTTAGAAATAAGCATAAAATAGTATAGGAAATGTTAACATAATACCATAAGCCTCTTTCCATATACAAGGAATAGTATCCAAAATACTCTTTTATACCCCATTTTGTATAAAAAAAATGATGCCATGAATTGGTGAGCCGTATTAAAAAGGTCAATACAGGTATAGCAAAAAGCAAAAGTGCCGTACTGGTTTTTAAAGAGCATATGGTTCGTGTATAAAGAAGTGCTACAGTCAGCCACAGCACAGAAATAAACGGCAGGCCGAAATACTGAACCTGATTCCAGAATATCATTTCCTGCAGATTGCTGCTGTTGATAATCATCAAATATCCAAACAAATAAATACTAATGCAAAAAACCAAGGCAGAGAATGCCTTGCGATAGCTTGTCCTGCCCTTTGAAAAAAAGTAGGCAGAAAAATACTGGGATAATATAACCGCAAGGACCAGATATAAACTAAACAAGGTTTTCATAAAACTACCTCTGAATAAATTTAAATTGCTGGCTGCTATATACTTTACTATGCGCTTATGGAAATTATATAATATAAAATTACATTTTTCTATAAAAACTCTTCATTTCTGACTGTTTCATAGAATTATTTATAACATTGAGAACAGACAAGCTTTTTTATAAAAGCATAAAATGAGATGTAAAAAATGTAAAGCACAATGAATTATCATTCCGTCCAGCCATACTGACCTTTAAGTTCTACAAATCTTACCTTTCCTAGAGCCTTTATGTTTATATCGCCCTCATCTGTTTTTGTAATAAGTTTTAGTTCCTGCATACTTGGCGGGCCTATTGGAATAACCATCCTGCCTCCGGCTGCTAATTGACTGATTAATTCGTCCGGCAAAACAAGTGCAGCTGCAGTTACCATAATCCTGTCATAGGGGGCATGCTCTTTCCATCCTTCGCTTCCGTCGCCAACTCTATAATAAACATTAGTAAAATTCAATGCCTCAAGTCTCCTTTTAGCCTTTTCCATTAATTGCTCAATTATTTCCACCGTATAAACTTCCGCTGATATTTTTGCAAGAAGAGCCGTCTGAAAACCTGAACCAGTACCGATTTCCAGGACTTTACTCTCTTTTTCAGGAGATAAAATACGTGTCATTTCCAACACAAGACTAGGCTGCGAGATTGTCTGCCCAAAACCTATGGGTAATGGTTCGTCAAGATCTGCACATTCTTTTAAAGGTCCTTCAACAAAAAATGATCGATCCAATGACTGAAAATATGTCTCAAGCTCTTTATGATCCATTTCCTCACCTCTTATCCCATCACATACTGACACTGTGTTATTATATTCCATTTCATTATTAATTACCAAATAGAGTTTTGGATGTATGCATTACATAGTCAACGAATTTTTTCTCCCACGGCGATAAACCTTTAATTTCAGCATGCATAAGCCCGTATCGGTAGGAGATATATGGTATAACATCAACCGAGTGAAGTTCGGGATCATGCTGCCCGTCTATAAGCTCTTTGAACTGCAGCGAAATACCCATGCCTGCTTTTGCCAGGTCAAGACAAAAAAGCGAACTCCCTTCATATACTATATGCGGTTTAATTTCTGCGGATTTGAAAGCTGAAAGAATCATTTTTGAGAACATGGTAGATCTGTCTGGAATAATTAAAGGTTCATTTTCAAGATCATGAAGTGAAATACTCTTCTTTCGGGAAAGGGGATGGGATGAACTTATTACTGCAACTATATGACCTTCAGCAATGGGAATAAACGGAGCATCTGGAACCATATCAGACGGCAATGCCGCAGTAATAAGGTTTATACGTTTGTTTTTGAACATGTTCTTAAGCTTATGCTCCTCCTGTTCCTCTGCGTTTATAATGCAGTCCGGGTAGAGATCGCGAAAGCCAACCAGAAATTTGATGGCACGAAAATACTGTAAGTTATGAACAACGCCAATTGTCAATGAAGAGGATTTCATTTTTTTGTATGACTGAAGTACGGATTCGTATTCATTCTGTACATCGCTTATTCTAATTGCGAATGGTAAGAAAAGTTCTCCGAATTCAGTGAGGGAAACACCATGAGTGCTCCTGTTAAACAGTTTTCCGCCCAGTTCTCGTTCCATAGCCTGGATATGCTTGGAAAGAGTAGGTTGGGAAATATACAGTTCTTCTGCAGCTTTGCTGAAATTCTTATATTCGGCCAGAACTATAAACTCCTTAATATAACTAAGTTCCATATTACACCTCAATAAAAACCAATTTATTCCGTTCTGGAATAAATTATACATCAAAACGAATTGCCTTAGCAATCAATTATTTGTTAAATATATATAGAATTGTATTTTATTTTATCAAATATGATAGATAATATGAGTTTGTTCAAGGCTGTATGCAGACCAAAATCCGTGTTATGCCGCCAGTAATTCAAAAATCAATTCTATATCGGAATAACCCATAGGATTCCCTTTTCGATAGAACCAGCGCAATATAGCTGCCATTTAATACAAGCCGATGGACCTTCAGATACAGTATATTTTCCCTGAAATTGCTGAAGGACGTCATTTCACATAAATGACGTTTTGTCGGCATTCAGTATTACTTCTTATGTCTTAAATATCGGCATTAGCCGTGTATCTTATAAAGGTAAAGGAGAAATGCTATGAGACATATTCTGATGAATCCTAAATCCAATAATGGCCGCGGAGAGCAGGAGGTACGTGAGTATTGTTCAGGAATGGCTGGTATTGTATATCATAATGTGCTGGAAATGAATGATAAAAAAATTTTCTTTGACAGCCTGAATTCAGACGACGAGGTGTTCCTTTTCGGCGGTGATGGAACGCTCAACCATTTTATAAACGATCTGCGGGGTTACAATCTGAAGAATCAGGTCTACTATGTTAAAAGCGGATCTGGCAACGACTTTTACAGAGATGCAGAAAAGTATGCTGAGAACGATCGCATCCACCTTAACCGTTTTATGGAGAATTTGCCCGTAGTTAATGTGAACGGCATGGAACGTGCATTTATTAACGGGATCGGCTACGGCATCGATGGTGAAACCTGCCGTCTTGGAGATATACAGCGAAAAAAATCCGATAAGCCTGTCAATTACGGTAACATTGCTGTAAAACTCTGCTTGTATGCATATAGGAAAAACAAGGCAACTATCATTGTGGACGGAAAAACTTATGAATATAAAGACGTATGGATAGCCGCAACAATGAAAGGCCGCTATTATGGAGGCGGCATGATGATAGCGCCTCAGCAGGACCGCTTCAATCCAAAAGGTACGGTCTCAGTGGTTTGCTTGCACAAACGCAGCCGCCTGGTAACGCTTATGCGTTTTCCTTCCATTTTTAAGGGAGAACACAGCAAGTGGGCTGATTGGTGTGACATTTTAGAAGGAAAGCATGTACAGGTGACTTTTGAATATCCCTGCGCTCTGCAAATAGACGGGGAGGTAATCCCTGATGTACTTTCCTACACCGTCAAGGCATGATGACTTAGAAGAATAAGATTAGGAGGTATAACTGCATATGAAACAGTATGACGTAGTTGTTATCGGAGCAGGAAACGGCGGCCTTGCAGCTGCAGTCAAGCTGCTCAGTGCCGGAAAGAGCTGCCTTGTATGCGAAAAGCATAATCTTCCCGGCGGTTTTGCTACAAGTTTTGTTCGTGGACGATTTGAATTTGAAGCTTCCCTTCATGAGTTCAACGGTATTGGTACACCGGAGAACCCTGGCAGTACCCGTCTGCTTTTCAGGGAACTGGGCGTAGAAGATAAAATTGAATGGGTACAGCTTAAGGATGCCTTTCATCTTATCTCTAAGGAAGAGGATTACAGGTTTACCATGCCCTTTGGCCTTGAAGCCTTTGCGGAGGCTGCAGATAAACTCTATCCCGGCGGAAAGAAATATACAGAACAGCTCTTCAGCGTCGGCCTTCAGATTAGAGAAGCATTGGAATACCTTTCAATATCGAAGGGAAAACCGGATCCCAGCATTCTCAAGGAAAAATATCCTGACTTTTTAAGGTTTGCCTCATGCTCAGTATCGGAAGGATTTAATGCCATGGGCTTTCCGAAGATGATCAAGGATATTTGCTCTGCCTATTGGTGCTATCTCGGAGCGCATTGTGATAATTTGGGCTTTATCCACTATGTTAATATGCTTTACAGCTATATCTCAGGCGGTGCTGCCATACCTAAACACCGGTCCCATGAACTTTCCCTGGCTTTTGAAACCCGTATCAGGGAGCTTGGCGGTGATATATGGTACAATGCAGAAGTTACAAGAATTATTACCGATGATATGGGACATGTCAGCGGAGTACAGATTAATGACGGAACAGAGATAAAAACTCGTCATGTGATAGCTAATTGTTCACCTCATGTAGTATATGGACGGCTCATGGATCCTGAAGCAGTGCCGGAACGGGCGTTAAAACTGACCAACTCACGAAAACTTGCAGGCCGCGGTTTCACTGTATTTTTGGCCCTTGACCGTTCTCCTGATGACCTGGGCATTAAAGAACATAACTATTTTATTTATGATACATGTGATTCGGTGCGCCAGTACAAAAATATGGGTAAATTACATGAGAACAGTGCACAAGCTACCGTCTGCCTCAACAGGGCCATATCTGATTGTTCGCCCGAGGGTACAACAATCCTTTACATGACTACTCTTTTTACTGAAGACGTTTGGAGCTTAGTAACAGCTGAAGATTACTTTAAAGTTAAGAACGAAGTTGCAGCTTCAATGATTGATCGCTTTGAAAAATCCACAGATACCCATATACGCGATCACATAGAAGAAATTGCCGTTGCCACGCCAATAACCTATGCCCGTTATTGCGGCCATCCTCAGGGGACTGTATATGGTTATGAATCCCAGTATTGGGATGGTTTGCTTCCCCGTGTCATGATGGTTGAAGAGGATCATTTTGTTCCCGGACTGCGTATAGGCGGAGGCTACGGCGAACGTCTGCTGGGTTATCCAAGCAGCTACAAATCCGGTTACAATGAGGCTGTACGTACTCTGCGTGATATGGAAAAGGAAGGTGAATGAAATGTTGTTTAATATTATATCGGAACGCCGTAAAATGATAGATAAGGCACCTGCAAATCAGCTGCCAAGCACCTTTGCAGTCAATGAACTGGCGAAAGCACTGCACCCCGGATATATTCCTGCACGAATTGCCGCAATCCGTGAAGAAACAGAAAATGTAAAGACATTTACACTGGTACCTGCCAGTTCAAACAAGGTTTTTCCGTATTTCCGTGCGGGCCAATATATCACTTTAAGCGCTAATATCGGGGAATCCCTGCTTACCAGGCCGTATTCTCTGTCTTCATCACCAAAGCAGGCTTTAGAAGGTATTTACGAGGTGACGGTTAAGCGGGACGGCCTTTTTTCCTCCTGGCTCATTGATCAAGCTGCTGTCGGCACAGAGCTGGTATTAGGAGAGCCTGGCGGTGATTTTTATCACGACAACCTGCGTGATTCAAATAAAGTAGTGGCCATTGCAGGCGGCTGCGGCATTACTCCTTTCCGTTCTATGATAAAGGCTGTTATTGAAGGCTCTGAAGACTATCAGATAACACTGATTTACGGTGCACGTACACGATCTGACATTATCTTTAAGAAGGAACTAGAAACATTATCAGATGAGCGCATCCGCATCATTATTGTGCTTTCTGAGGAAAAAGCTGAAGGATACGAACACGGCTTTATTACAGCAGATGTTCTGAAAAAGTTTGCACCGGAATCTGCCAGTTTTTTCCTCTGCGGACCGGATGAAATGTACCGATTCGTAAAGGATGAACTTAAGAAACTTGAGATTACTGATAAAAATATACGGCATGAACGCAACGCTGCGGGAAATCGTAATGTCGATAATCCACGGGTATTTAAACTTAAGGTCCGAATGCGAGATAAGGTCTATTCTATTCCTGCCCGGGAAAACGAAACATTAACGGTGGCAATGGAACGAGCCGGCCTGAACGCACCCTCTCGGTGCCGTTCCGGAATATGCGGATTCTGTCACAGCAAACTTATCTCCGGAACTTATACTGTGCTGAAAGAGCATGAATACCGGAGAGCTGCTGATTTCAAATTTGGTTTTATTCATCCCTGCTGCACATATCCAGATTCCGATATGGAAATAGATGTGCCGACAGTATAAAGACAACTAGAAAGGAAAGAAGTTATATGGTTGCTTTTATTATTGCCTATATTCTGATGCTTTTTGCATATTATTACACCAGGACAAGCGGGAAAATGCACCTGCGTGCTCCCAACAAGGTTATTCTCGCAACTATGTACTTTGTCTTTGCAGTTGTGCAATTTCAAACTAATTATGAGCTGCTGAGCTATCATCTCTTGTTAATGGTGGCACTGTTTCTGGCTTGGATGGGAGACGTATTTCTTATGTTTGATTTTAACCGCGGCGGAGACTTTTTCCTCTGCGGCAACATATGCTTTTTCACATACGAATTGGTAGCCTGTATCGAACAGGGACATAAACTCTCAGACTTTTGGTGGATAATCCCGCTGACGGTAATACTGGTTGGGTTATTTGCCTTGTTCGCCCATAGGTACCCTGATACCCTGAAGCTGGGCAAAATGAAATGGCCTATGACTCTTTACCTGACTTCTATCACACTTCATGGCTTGATGGGGCTGGCATTGACAATACTGCTGCCAGGCAGCAAGCTGGCACTGATGGGCTTGGGATCCCTGTTATTTATGATCTCCGATTATATCCTGACTGTGGATCGATTCGTTATACTCAATAACAAGTGGATTGTGAGGAGCAACAGCACTTTTTATTTTATCGGTTTGCTTCTTATTGTGCTGAGCATGGCATAACATCAAATATCCCCTAACACCTGGAATAAGGTTGTTAGGGGATTATATTCTAACTTTACTTATTGGATTGCATTGCTTAACATTTTATTTTTTTGATTTTTGTATTATTATTTAAATATGTTTAAATACATAAATGTCAGGAGGAATAATGATGGGCAAATATGGAATGGTTTTAACAACATTTGAAAGCGATCAGCAGGTAAAACCAGTAATAGATGAAATCATCAGATGCAAATTGGCAGCATGCGTTCAAGAGCTTAAGATAAAAAGCCACTATACATGGAAAGGCAAGCTTTGTCATGATGATGAGGTTTTAGTGATGTTCAAAACCAGAAAGGAATTATATCCTGAACTGGAAAAGAAACTACTGGAAATTCACCCATATGATACACCGGAAATCATATTGGTAGATGTGGAAAAAGGCAGTGCTGCATATTTGGCGTGGATTGACGAACAAACGCATAAAGATTGAAATTATCCAGCTCACCCCTTCCCACTTCCTTCTGAAAAGTCTGTAGATGCATCTTCACTGCCTGGCCCTTGACGCTCGTTATCCCTGTGATACTCTATTATTAATTCTAATAAATCCACTTTTTATCCTTTCAAATCATAAGCCAAAAAAATCTATGCATTTAGCCATCACAAATGTAACTCTATTTGATGAGCTGCTCTGCACCTTTAATAAAGCTTGCAATTAATTCCGGGCAGACCAGGAACGATCCATGCGGCGAATATAATGCGTCAATACCCGGTATTTTAAAAACACGAAGCATATGTGTATTAGCTGCCAAATAATCTATTGCCTCGCAGAAACTGGCTATTTGCTATTATAGCACATAGAAGTTGGAATTTAACGGACAGATACTCTGAACATGCCATGTTGATTACAATAATAATATAGCCACTTTGTCCGATTTATTTTAAAGCGGGCCTCAGCGCCGCCTTCCGGGTAAAGCTTCTTTATTTCGCATCCGTCATCTTTTACCGCAGCAATAAAGGAAATATAATGCTTTCTACTCATCTCATGAGCAATCACAACATAGTACTCATCTTCGATCTTTTCAATTGTAATGTGATGTTCATCATCCGGTGTCTCTGCATCCAACACTGGGAGCACTATGCCATGGCAGCTAATTACTGCTTCACCGGTTCCGAGAATAACATTTCCGCATATCGGACATATATGAAACTTTATACGCAGCATATTGAACGCTCTGTTGGTATTCACTACGTCTTCGCCGGACATCAGTTCAATTACGGAAACGCCCAGTGATTCGGCAAGTGGCTCTATTAGTGAAATATCCGGATACCCGCGCCCAGTTTCCCATTTTGACACCGATTTGTCACTGACATTAAGTTTTTCTGCCAGTTGTAATTGCGTTATTTTTGTCTTTTCACGCAAGCGTTTTATCATAGCTCCGGTAACATATTGATTCATGTTTCGATCCCTTCTTTCATATTTTCGGACTGATTCATATCGCTTTACGGGCCCTTTAAAACTCCGAATCTATTCTGAGGAACATTTCGTCGTTCTCTTTTACACATATATTTTAGTTCATGCACATAAGGAACACTGCCTACGTTAAGTAGAGCCGAAAATATATTTTCTCTTTCATCTTTTAACTATTCCTCTTGCTACCACCTCCTCACATCGAGCAGAAATCCCTTGCAGCCGGACTAACTCAAGATATATTTAACGCTGTCGTTCAAGTTCAGTTTCAATTTGGTTTTTCGATTTTTTATCCAGTATTTCCCCCATTAGCGCATTGAGAATAAAAGTTACAGCTTCGTCTGTTTTCAGCTCTTTTCTAATTGCAAGAAGTACGTTTATTATATCGAGCAATATAGGTTTACGCATGGTTTCCTTTACGCTCATTATGTCAAATGAAGTAAGGCATTCCGCTATTTTTTTATTTAAACTTGGTTTAAATTGAGCCACCTTTCCTAGTGATTGTATACACTGGCGAATTGTAATTGGCTTCTCGTCATTAAGAAGCTTCAGATATTCATCGATGGTATCCTCCATTCGGTTTTGCTCATCCCACCTGACATTTTCGGCTATAAGCATAAGCCCAATACTTCTCTTATAGGAATTATCACTCTTGAGCTTGTCCCGAAAGGTATCCCAAAATGAATAAACATCATTAAAAAATATTGATCTGCTCTGCAGAATGAGAAATGCTTGATAGCGAATGTTGTCATCCTTTAATGACACCTATTCTACAAGCTGCGGTATATCACTATTGCTGAGATTTTTTGATACTTCCTGCAAATCGCTTTTTGGAATTGACATGATGTTTTTTAATGTTATCATATGATATTTCTCCTCAATTCATGATTCATTATGTGATATCCTCAGATATCGAGCCTGCCTTTTGATAACCAAGCTTTTCATAATCTATAAGGCTTAACATTAGAAGGTTTTCTTTTGATGGCAACGCATAAGAAAACCTCCTGTGATATTTTCATTAAGGATGATATTCTATTTAAGTATTGATATTAATGTTATGAAAATATATATTACAGAAAAAGGTTTCTTAATTGTTTCTAGACGAAATCTCAAACTCAGCTGCTAAAATATATGGATCTATTTTTATTATTAAACGATACTTTACCGTCATCCAGCTTTCCGTAATAGTAATCCCATGTTATATCCATTTCATTACTATCGCTAGGTAATAAAATAAGTTCATCGGCAGGGACCTCAAGCTCGCGTATAGTAGGTACTTGATACCAT
>FZPS01000201.1_pt132 | contig 59932 bp, 51 predicted proteins | sample 1817821 | NCBI WGS metagenome assembly FZPS01 (sample SAMEA104158645, study PRJEB21678) | metagenome | place: Germany | collected 2015-04-21 | reverse complement strand
GTTCCAACGGGGCTTATTAAAGTGCCACTACTCCAGTCACTGTCACTCTGAATAATTCAAAAATTCGATAGATTGGTACTTTGGAAGGATATATTCATTTTTTAATTACATTTTGCGGAAACTCAAGAAAAGAGTTCTTAGGGAATTAAAAAGAAGCCACAAAATTGTGACTTCTAATCTATTGCCTATAGTAACATATACTTGCACAAATGCAATTAGCTAACTACACCAAATACAATGATAATAGCTACAACTACTGCACACATAAGGATTGTAAGCTTTGCCATTCATTATTTTTTTTCGACGATTTTTCCATCTTCCATATAAAATACTTCATCCGCCAATAAATTGATATCCTCTTTACTGTGACTAGCAAGTAATATCAACGCCCCGCGCTTTTTTTCTTCCTGAATAATCTGTCTTACCAAATCAACACCTTTTTCATCAAGTGCATTTGTAGGCTCATCCAACATAATAATGTCAGGCTGCTCCATTATAGCTTGAGCAATGATAATTCTCTGCTTCATACCAAGTGAATACTTTTTAAAAGTTCTCTTATCATCTGGATCCAATCCAACTCTCTCAATAGCCATACGAATGCCTTCCTTAGATACCTTTATATTTTTTAGAAAAAAGCACCTCCCAACAACGTATAACATTATCAGGAAGTGCCATATATTTTTTGATTTAACTCTTATACCGGATATGCTCCATTAGCTGTATCAGCCTTTGTCATATCTACTTTTTCTTTTTGTGCTTTTCTATATTTGAAGAAATCAACAGCTACTTGTGGGAATAAAGCATATGTTAATACATCCTCATCTTGCTCTTTCCACTCTGCCATCTCAGCTTCGATTTTTGATAATTCATTTTCAAGTAAATCAGCTGGTCTACATGTAATAGGCTCCTTGTCGCCAATAACTTTCTTCTGAACATCTTTATTAAATGGCTTAACTGTCTGACCATATTCACCACTAAGAACTGCCTTACATTCCTTAGTTGGAGTCTTGTATCTTTCACCTGCAATTACATTAAGAACTGCCTGTGTACCAACTATCTGTGAAGAAGGTGTTACAAGAGGTGGTTCACCAAGGTCTTTTCTAACTTCTGGGATTTCTTTAAGTACATCATAATACTTGTCCTCAGCATTCATATCTTTAAGCTGTGAAATCATATTAGAAAGCATACCGCCTGGTACTTGGTAAAGAAGAGTCTTGATATTAACACCCATAACTTTTGGATTAAGTAATCCTGATTCTAACGCTTCATCTCTCATCGGTCTGAAGTAATCAGCGATTTCTGAAAGTAAGTTCTGATCAAATCCTGTATCATAAGGAGTTCCCTTAAATGTTTCAACCATAACTTCTGTAGCTGGCTGACTTGTTCCCATAGCAAATGGTGACATTGCGGTATCAATAACATCAACACCCGCTTCTACTGCCTTAAGATATGTCATTGAAGCTACACCTGAAGTATAATGTGTATGGAGTTGAATTGGAATATTAACTGTATCTTTTAATGCCCCAATAAGTTCTGTTGATTCATATGGAACTAAAAGTCCTGCCATATCTTTGATACAGATCGAATGAGCACCCATATCTTCAATCTTCTTAGCGATATCTTTCCAATATTCAAGTGTATATGCATCACCAAGTGTATAAGCAAGTGCTACCTGAGCATGTCCTTTTTCTTTTATTGCTGCTTTAACTGCGCAATCAAGATTTCTAATGTCATTTAAGCAGTCAAAAATACGAATGATATCGATTCCATTTGCAATTGACTTTTGTACAAAATATTCAACCACATCATCTGCATAATGACGATATCCTAAAATATTTTGTCCTCTAAAGAGCATTTGTAATTTTGTATTTTTAAATCCTGCACGAAGCTTTCTAAGTCTCTCCCATGGATCTTCCTTTAGGAATCTAAGAGAAGCATCAAATGTAGCTCCACCCCAACATTCAACTGAGTGATATCCAACTTTATCCATCTTATCGATGATTGGGGACATCTCATCTGTTGTCATTCTAGTAGCTATAAGTGACTGATGTGCATCACGTAATATTGTTTCGGTTATTTTAATCGGTTTCTTTTCTGCCATAATATATTACCACCTGTATCCTTTCATTTTATTTTATAGGAATATAGCCATAAATGTACCTGCTGCAACCGCTGTACCAATAACACCTGCTACGTTTGGTCCCATAGCATGCATCAAAAGGAAGTTTGAAGGATCTGCTTCTGAACCAACCTTTTGTGATACTCTAGCAGCCATAGGAACAGCTGATACACCTGCCGAACCTATAAGTGGGTTAATTTTTCCACCTGTAAGTTTACACATTACTTTACCGATAACAACACCTGCCGCTGTACCAAAAGCAAATGCCGCAAGTCCTAAAGCAACAATCTTTAAAGTATCAAGATTTAAGAAAGCCTCTGCACTTGTAGAAGCACCTACTGATGTACCAAGTAAAATAACTACGATATACATAAGTGCATTTGATGCTGTCTCTGTAAGCTGTTTAACAACGCCACTTTCTCTAAATAAATTACCTAACATAAGCATACCTACAAGTGGTGCTGTTGAAGGTAATAATAAACAAACAACAATTGTAACTACTATAGGGAAAAGAATCTTCTCTAACTTTGTTACAGGACGGAGCTGTTCCATCTTAATTTCTCTTTCCTTCTTAGTTGTAAGAAGTTTCATAATAGGTGGTTGAATGATTGGTACCAACGACATATATGAATAAGCGGCTACAGCAATAGGTCCCATAAGTTTCGATTGACCAAGTTTTCCTGCTAGGAAAATTGATGTAGGGCCATCTGCACCACCAATAATAGAAATTGCTGCAGCTGCCTTATCATTAAAGCCCATAAAAATTGCTAAAAAGTACGCCACATAAATTCCAAACTGTGCTGCTGCACCCAGTAAAAAACTCTTTGGATTGGCAATAAGCGGACCAAAGTCTGTCAACGCACCTACCCCAAGAAAGATAAGTGAAGGTAAAATACTCCATTCATCTAAAACATAGAAATAATGTAACAAACCACCAACACCATTAGCTGTATCCTCTGGTAATGCCATAATATCTGGATAGATATTAACAAGCAACATACCAAATGCGATAGGAACGAGTAAAAGTGGTTCATATTCTTTCTTTATAGCAAGAAATAGGAAAACACATGCAACTATAATCATTAAATAGTTGCCCCAAGTCAAACCAAAAAAGGCTGACTGATGCACAAGATTTCCTAATGTATCTAAAATGTAATCCATCTTTTAACCTCCTGAAAGTATTATTGTAAAATAACGTTAATTAATTTAAAGAAGCTAATACAGCTCCAGCTTCTACTGAAGTTCCTTCATTAACGTTGATTCCAGCAATAGTACCATCTTGAGGTGCTACGACTTCATTTTCCATCTTCATGGCTTCAAGAATCAAAATTACATCACCCTTTTTAACAGCTGCGCCTGCAGAAACTTTCACTGAAAGAATCTTACCAGGCATTGGTGCATTAATCTTAACTGCGCCCTCACTACCTGTTGCCTTTGGTGCTTCTACTGCTGGAGCTGTCTTTACTGCCATAGGTGCTGCAACTGGTGTAGTAACCACACCTGTTCCTGTTTCTTCAACTGCTACATCATATACATTTCCATTAACCGTAATTTTATAAGTTTTCATTAATATGCCTCCATTATCTATTTCTTCTAGCTTTTCTAATTGATCTAACAACAAAGCTATCTGACGATGTATTGCTTGCTGCTGCAACTGCAGCTGTTATAACTGCTACGAGTTCAAGATCATCTACTAGTTCTTCTTTTTCGGTAATCTGTGCAATTGCATTGTCTACCGCGCTATCATTTATCTTTCCTTTATTCTCCATCTTCGCCTGAATCTTAGGAATGAATTTAAACAAGGAAATAATTGCTAGGATAAACAAAAGTATTACAATAACTGTAAACATTCCAACAAGAGTATTACGAGCAGCATTTGCCATTCTTGTACCCATTGATGCATTACTTTCTTCATTTTCAAACGAAATACTAGTAATAGCTGGTGAACCACCAATTTCACTATAGACAATCGTTACATTTAAGTTTGTATTAGCACACAAGGCAGTAAATGTACATTTTACCTGATTATCTTCACGTGTAATTTTTTCATCTTTATACTTTCCAGAAAATTCTCCAAGTACATCTTCCTCAGTGTATGGTAAAAAATTCTCATAAGCTTTTTTTATCATACCAATTTGGTTGTCGATAAAATATTCACATTCTACTGTATTAATACCAATAAAGCTACCTTCGAACACTTGCTTTGCATTACTGATATATTCATTATCACTAACATCTGATAGGCCAGCAAATGTAACTGTCGAAACTGAAAGAATAGTAATGATCAGAACTGCTAAAAATTTATTAAGCTTCTTCAATCTAGTCACCTCTTTTAAACCGTGCCATGTTTTTTAGCTGGACGATCCTCTCTCTTTGTATAAAGCATCTCGAAAGCACCGATAACATATTTTCTTGTATCACATGCCTCAATAATAGTATCAACATAGCCTCTCTTAGCTGCTGAGCCTGCTGTTGTCTGTGTTGCCTTATATTCTTCTGCCTTTTCATTGATAAATGAAACTGAATCCTCAGCTTTTGCAATATCATCAGCGTAAATAATTCTAACTGCCTGTTTTGGACTCATGGTACCAATCTTTGAATCTGGCCAAGCAAATACCATATCAGCACCTACCGACTTAGAATTCATTGCTACGTATGCGCTACCAAAAGCATGACCTATAACAACATTCACCTTAGGAACTGTAGCATTAGCAAATGCATATGTTAACTTTGCTACTGCCTTTGAAATAGTTTTCTCTTCTTCCACTGTAGCTGCAAAGCCCTTTGTATTTGTAAGAGAAAGTACTGGTATATTAAATGCATCACAGAATGTTATAAACTCTGCAGCCTTGTTAGCACCAGCTGTTGTAAGCACTGCCCCGAATTCACCTGTTACGTTAGAATTCTCGTCATATACTTTTGTTCTGTTTGCTACTGCGCCAACAACTACTCCGTTAAGTTTTATAAAAGCTGTAACCATCTCTTTTGCATATGAAGGTTTAACTTCTATCATAAATCCACTATCTGTGATTTGTGATAAAGCGATTGCAGTATCTTCTGCACAATTTGCAAGATCAGCACACACTCTATTAAGATCATCTACACACTCTGTTTCAGGTGCATCTTCATCATTGTTTGATGGAAGAACTGTTAAGAGCTGTCTCATACTTGCTAAAACATCTGCTTCACTTCCTGTAAAGTCTACAAGTCCAGTTACTTCACTGTGATATGTAGCTGAAGCTGTATCACATTTTGTTTCGATATTACCATCAAGGGCATTTGGTGAACTAACAAATAATTTGCCATTCTCAGCCATAAATGTAAAATCTGTAAGAGTAGGAACGATTCCGAGACCGCCACCACACATACCAAATATACCTGTAATCTGTGGAACAACACCTGAAGCCATTACTTGCTTGCTGTACACTTCGCCAAAAGCATTAAGTGCATCTGTTGCTTCCTGTAAACGAAGACCTGCACAATCAATAAGTCCAACCACTGGTGCACCCATCTTCATTGCAAGGTCATAAACCTTAGAGATTTTCTTAGCATGCATTTCACCAATTGTACCGCCCATTACACTGGCATCTTGGCTGTAAATGTAAACTAAATTGCCATCAATAACACCGTAACCAGTCACTACTCCATCAGCAGGTGTTTCTTTTGCCTGTATATTGAAGTCTGTGTTTCTGGCACTTACTAAGCCGCCGATCTCGACAAAGCTGTTGTCATCAACTAATGCATTTATCCTTGACATAGCTGAATTTTCTGCCGAATTACTCATCATCGAGCCCTCCATTTTCTGTGTATTATGCAAATATTTAATGAAATAATAAATCAATTCTTTGCCGATTATAAGTTTATATCAATTTCATTGAAATGGCAAGTATAATTTGCATTAATAAGTCCATATCGTTAGACTTATTACTTTATTCAAACACCATTCATAAGTGTATGTTTCTACATCTTGTGTAGCGATTATATTGTCAACAATAAAGGCTGTCTATGCTGTTATCGCCTAGCACAACCATTTCCTGATTGTTTAATTTGTTTTCACATAAAAGTATGGCAAATAAAATAAAAAAGCCAACAATTTACGTAATGTAATAATTGGCTTCTTTACCTTAAAATATTTTCTTTTCATATATAAAACCCTTTTTTTGTATTATATGAACGTATTTATTTTTTATACATCAAGTTTCAACTGAACCTCTTCCTCTGCTTCACTTTTAAAATCCTCATACTTATCATTTGATATTTCTGGTAGGTCCTCTAGTGATTGAACACCGAATTTTCTTAGAAAATCTTCTGTAGTTCCAAAAAGAAGCGGTCTCCCCGGAGCATCAAGTCTTCCAACTTCAGTAATAAGGTTATATTCTATGAGTTTGTTTACTGCGTGATCACATTTCACACCACGTATGCCCTCTATCTCTGCCCTTGTAACTGGCTGTTTATACGCCACAATAGACAATGTTTCCAACATAACTTCCGTTAATACTTGTCTCTTTGGCTGACTTGCCACTTTAATAAGATAGTCGTACATCTCTGGTTTAGTACACATCTGGAATGCATTATCTAATTCTATTATTTTAATGCCTCTATCCTCTGTCTGATACTTATCCATAAGATTGTATATAATCTTTCTAGTAGTGTCTTCATCATGTTGGATAGCTTTTGCAATTTTCTCTATTTCAACAGATTCGCCCATTGTAAATAAAATAGCTTCAATAGCTGCCTCTAGCTTTGTTATTTCCATCTTCATTCTCCATTATCACACGGTTGTAATCAATATATCATCAAAAGTTTTTTCTTGGGCTATATTGATTGTCCCGGTCTTCATAAGTTCTAATACTGCTAAAAATGATACAATAATATGCATCTTTGTATGCTGTGACTCCAAGAGCTTTCTAAAGCTAAATTTTTTATGCATCTTAGCATAATCTTTTATGTACTCTATTTTGTCAGGCAACGAAACTTCTTCTTTCTCTATCTTCCCAAAATGACTTCTGATAGGGTCTACCTTGTCTTCCTGCTTCTTGATAACCATTTGGAATATATCATTCAGCTTTGATAATGTCACATCTGATAATAACTTATCCAAATCCACAGGTGGCTCATACTGTAGTATCTCCTCTGGTAATGTAGGGATCTTATACATAGCCTTTCCAGCATCTAATTCCCTATCTTTTAATTCTAGGGACATAAATTTATACATCTTGTACTCTAAAAGTTTTTGTACCAATTCATCTCTAGGATCTTCCTCTTCACCATTTTCATTAACTTCTTTCGGCAATAGCATCCTAGACTTTATATCGATAAGTGTTGCAGCCATAACTAAAAATTCGCTGACAATATTTAAATCTTCCCTATCCATAGATTTAACATATTCTAAGTATTGAGCTGTTATCTCTACAATAGGTATATCATATATATTTACTTTGTTTTTATCTATCAGATGAAGTAATAGGTCTAATGGACCTTCAAACACCTGTAATTTAACTAAAATTCCCATTTTTTTCTCCAAGCATATTTTCTACACTTTTGCTATTTTACAAGACTTGGAAGGTAAATGCAAATATTTTTTAATTGGTATTTGCATCACATTGTAATTTCACCCTTACTATCTCCGGCTTATTAAACAATCTAAAATTAATTGTATGGGTACCTATGCCTCGTGTAAGTATCATCTTTGATTCACCTTCCACATATAAGCCCGCAGAGTATTTGGGGAATAATTTAAAACTAGTTGATATAATTCCTCCTAGTATAGGGATTCTTACAATTCCACCATGGTTGTGACCTGCTAAAACTAGATTTGCTCCACTTTGTGCATAAGTAAAAAAATAATCTGGCTTATGACAAATCAAAATATTGTATATATCATCTCCCCCCTCATCTATACCTTTCAATTTACCCTTAACATCTTTTACTTCCAGTTTCTTTGGTCTTTTCTTATGATAAAATTCATCCCCTAATTCTAATCCCCACAATTTTATAGTAGTTGCTTTTGATGATTTATTTTTTTGTTCTCCATTTATTTCTTTATCCTCAAATAAAGTGATGCACTTATTATTTAGCAAAGTAAGCCTACCATCTCTTTCCTGCTTCTCAACAAAAGGTAAAAATCCACTTATATCAGGAATTTTTCTATCTATAATCCTTGTTTCATGATTGCCATACACATAGTAAACTTTAAAATTACTTATTAATTGCTCCAAACATTCCTTACCATTGTCATTATTTATGGCTTTTCCAACAATCATATCTCCACCAATAATAACTTCCTTCACATCTAAGGCTTTAAGCCTATCTATTAGCTTGTTTGACTTGAATTGTTTTGAATGTATATCAGCAATAAATGCAAACGAATGGTCCTTTGTAAGATTTGGGACATCTATTATATAATCAGTAACACTTATGTTATTACATTCATATAACGAACGTAAAATCACTAATATAAATAAAACAATGATTATAATTAAAAAAATAATCAATATTGTCTTCATAAGTACCTCTTGTAGTTGATTTTTTCATTAATTGATATTACTATAATAGATAAGTTTCAATAAAACGTCAAGCGAGGATAACATGAACAAGCATAAATTACTTAACATTACATATTCTGTTTTATTTGCCACAGTTTCTATAATTGCAATCATCTTTTTTATAAAATATGTCTTTTTAGCCAGAGAACACGATGAACTTAGGTCTTCATCAGGTAACGTTGCAAGTTCATACGAAACCTCCGCATTTGCGCAATCTTCTGAAAATAGTACTGATGAGACAGGTGAAGATCCAACTACCAAAGTACCTGTGAACGAAAAAACATACAGTGTAAATGGGGTTATATATACAAGTGATGATATTCTAAGACCTTGTAACTATAACAATAATGCTTACATTTATAATAATAGCAGTTATATTTCATATGTTTATCCAGAAGAAGTTATAGATTTTCTTCTAGAGTTCAACAATTTCAAGACAAATGAAGAATATGTATCTTATCTTCACGATAAGTACCGCCAACTATTCGGTGAGTATTTTGTCGTCAATAATACCCTTGTTAATACTAGTGAATTTGATGAAAAAGAGCTTTTTAATATGAATCAGTACTTTAAAAGTGAATTTAATATTTCATCCCAGATTGAATATGCTATTTTAGTTGAATCTACTTGTTCTATCGACTATATGGATGAATCTCTATCCAAAACTATGCAAACTGATAGTGAAACTGAGTATTTCATATCCTATTTACTTGGTGGTAATTGGTACATCGATTATATGTATACTGACTACTATCTATATAACCGATAAATTTATAAAGCAGATTTTTTAATTATAATGACAATCAAAAACAAAGAAACAGCCTTATAAATATATCTCATATATCCTCATAACAGAAATAATTAATATATTATATAAGCTGTTTCTTATTTTTATGACTAAATAATCTAAATTTATTGGTTTTCTACATCTTCAGATTTTCTAACTTCATCATGCCCTGCTGGCAATGTATCTTCAGGCAAAGTAGCTACAATATATGTATAGTCCTTTGTCTTACTCAAGATTTTACCCTTGTAATACTGTTTTACAGTAAATGTATCTAAAGAATTGATATTTGAAATATATACTCTTAATTTTGTTGAATCTATAAATTCAGTAGAGTACATTTCACCATTTATATAAACTCGACTATACTTAGTAAAATTCTCACCAATAACAATATAGTAGTTGTCCAAATCTGGATCTTCTTCACCTGTAGTTTCTTCTTCTGTAGTATCCTCATCTCCTTGGTTGCCCCTATCTATAGGGTTACCATCTTCATCCAGTTCATCTTCGATTCCTCTTCCATTATCATTATCTACGGCTGAATCTGTATACTGAAGCTCATTGTTGTCAATTATATAGTTAAACTGACCTTCATCCTTAACTACATCTTTTATTGTAATTTCGTATGTTCCCATCATCATATCTGTAGCAATATATGGTGTCTGTCCATCAAATACATACTGATCTCCATAAAGGATATCATACTCTAATGTTGTTAACGCTGATAAATAATTATCTTCATCTTCATAAATCTGATGGAATTTATTTATAACACCACCATCAATATTAAGCGCCTGCATAACTCTTGAACCAAGCTCAAATGTTTCAATATCCTTATCATCCAACTGTAATCCATAATTGCTCCAAATGATATATTCTGTCTGGTAAAGATTAGCATTTTCTAATTCTTCCTCTGCTAAATCAAGACTTGGAAGATGGTCTCCATACATTACAAGGATTGTGTCCTCATCATATTCAGATAAGGCAGCTGTTAGTTCACCAATGAAATCATCCATTTCTTTAATTTGGTTTACATAGTATTCAAACTGATATGCTCTTGATTCATCCTCAATTCCACTAATTTGAATTGTTGGATTTTCAATAACGCTTGATGTTGGATAGCTACCATGTCCTTGAACAGAAATAGCATACAAGTAATCTTGTTCTTCTGTTGAATCTAACACCTTAATTATTTCATCCGTAAGAATAGTATCCTTCACCCAATTAAGTGGTGTATATTCTTCTGGATACATATATTCAATTGAGGTATATGTGTCAAAACCTAGATTTTTAAACACAAGGTTTCTAGCGTAAAATGTGCCTGTATTGTTATGCATTGCATGGGTTACATATCCATAGTCCCTTAGAATGAAACTCATACTTTCACATGTATTATCCTGCAATACAGTTTTATATGGAAATTCACCTGGACCAAAATCATCTAGATTCATACCTGTCATAACTTCAAATTCAGTATTCGCCGTTCCATAACCTACATTATTTACAGTTAAATATCCTGATGGAAAATCCTTCTTTAACTGATTAAATATTGGAGTTGCTTCCTCAGATAATTCTAAGTCTTTAACTTTGTTTACATCGAAAAATGATTCAAGCTGCAAGAAAATAATATTGGGAGTTTCTACTTTACCCTCATCAACTGTTTCTTCTGAGTGAATACGCGATACAATTTCTTCTAATAATTCTTTTGAATAAACATCTGGTTTTTCTACACCGACTTTAACCACGCTGTTTGCAAAACAGTACACAAAGCCATATTCCTTATATGCTATTGTCATATTTGGAAATCTCTCTGATACCCATCCAAACTTTTCTCCAACATTCATTGCTCCAACCATAACCAAAAACGATATTGCAATAAAAATAATATTCCTGAAAGGGTTAATTTTTTTATCATATCTAGGTACTTTTATATATAATCCGATAATAGCCAAAATAGCAAGACAAATCATCGCAATAATTAACATCAAACTAAATGGGTTTAGATATTTATCTATAATATCCATTACCGAACCTGCTAATCTAATATCACTAAATGAAAACGGTGTTTCCCTAAAAGACTTCAATATAAAATTTGCAATGCCTAGTCCAATCCAAACAGCAGAAACCGCTACGATTCCTGCAAGTCTCTTACTCATAAGTAAAACTATTGACATTGTGAATAGTACTATAAAGTAATTTACCATAAACGTTGGAAAATCAACAACTATCGAGCCTAAACATTTAAATAATGAACGTTTATTTAATACTTCTATTACGATATTAACTAAAATGGGTGCTACAAAAAAACTAATCACTGTAACTTTCTTCACTGGGTTCTCTTTAATATTCTTAAAATATTGTTTTGTTCCTTCCACTAACGATTTCAATATCTTTTTAAACTTTTCTTTCATCTTTTCCTCCACATGAAGCTTCCTAGTTTTAATTAACCAGTTTTCCTGCTTTGTTCTCAATTACAAATGTTTACACTTATACATTTCTAGTAAAAAATCTTCTGCTCATCAATAATTTGAAACTCTTCATCTTTGTAATCCAAAATTATAACATTACAGTTTTGTTGAAGACCACCTGACCAAAATTTTGATATATCTTGATTTTTAACATACATCATTAATGCCTTGTTCATTGCACCATGTGCAACAATCATCACTCTCTTGCAGGTATTATTTAATGGTAAAATCTCATTTTCCATAAAATCAGCACCTCTCTTACAAAGTGCCTCAAGAGTTTCTCCATCCTTACCTGGTATAAAAAGTTCTGGATGTTTGAAAAAATGGGTAAAACTTGTTTCTTTTTCTAATTCTTCTATTTTTTGACCCTCGTATTCGCCAAAGCAAATTTCTCGAATACGATCATCTTTAATTATTTCTAAATTTCTATCACCCATTATAAGCGAAGCCGTTTCATATGCTCTATCTAAAGGGCTAGAATATATTCTGTCAATCTGGATATCCTTAAGTGCCTCACCTGTTTTTCTAGCCAGATCTCTGCCATGTTCATTCAATTGAATATTAGCAGTCCCTTGGATTTTTCCATCTTTATTCCATACTGTTTCACCATGTCTAACTATTAGTATTTCCATAATTTCACCACATTTCTATTTTAAATACACACTGAGATATAATACACCTAAACACATAATTTATCAAGAAAAATGTGTTTTCACAAAAAAATCAAGGAAGACTTCCGTCTTCCCTGATAGAATTTTTTATTTTTAGATTTTCTATTTAGTTTCTAATTGATAAAACTAAAATTTACTCGTATAACTTACTGAGTCTTAAGAGATATTCATACTTCTCTTTAGCTTGCTGTTCAGCCTTATCAAAGAGAATTGCTGCTCTCTCTGGATTTGAACGGGCAAGTGAGCTATAACGAACTTCGTTGTTGATAAAATCCTTGTACTCTGTAGTTGGAGCTTTGCTATCTAAAATAAATGGATTCTTTCCTTCTTCTTTATTTCTAGGGTCAAATCTAAAGAGATTCCAGTAACCTGAAGTAACCGCTTTCTTCTCTTCTGTCTGAGCGCCACTCATACCACCTTTAATACCATGAGCGATACATGGAGCGTATGCAATAATAAGAGAAGGACCATTGTAGCTTTCAGCCTCTACAAATGCTTTTATACACTGATTCATATCTGCGCCTTGTGCTATCTGTGCAACATATACATATCCATAACTCATAGCTATCTGTGCAAGATCTTTCTTCTTAACATCTTTTCCACCTGCTGCGAACTGAGCAACAGCACCAGTTGGTGTAGCCTTTGATGATTGACCACCTGTATTTGAATATACTTCTGTATCAAACACAAGGATATTTACATCTTGTCCACTAGCTATTACGTGATCTAAGCCACCGAATCCAATATCATAAGCCCAACCATCACCACCGAAGATCCACTGTGATTTCTTTGAAAGGAAATTTTTATACTGTAAGATATCTTTTGCTGCATCACATCCGCATGCTTCAAGTGCCTTAACAAGTTCATCTGTAGCTTCGCCATTTGTAGCTCCACATTCAAATGTATCAAGATACTTAGTTGCTGCTGTCTTAACATCTTCTTTGTCAGAATCTAAAAGAGCTGTAACCTTATCTTTAAGACCCTTTCTCATAGCGTTCTGAGCAAGTTTCATACCAAGACCAAATTCTGCATTATCTTCAAATAATGAATTTGACCAAGCAGGTCCTTTACCTTCGCCATTAACTGTATATGGTGTAGATGGTGACGAATTGCCCCAGATAGATGAACATCCAGTAGCATTTGCAATATATGCTCTATCACCAAATAACTGTGTCATAAGTTTTGCATAAGGTGTTTCACCACAACCAGCACATGCACCTGAAAACTCAAGTAATGGCTGTTTAAACTGGCTACCCTTAACTGTTGTTTCTTTGAATTTTTCTAATACATCTGCCTTCTTAGGAAGTTTCTGAGCATATTCAAAGATTGGCTGTTCATCATACTGTGTTTCAAGTGGAGCCATTGTAAGGGCTTTGTTACCCTTCATACCTGGACATACATTTGCACAAGAACCACATCCTGTACAGTCAAGAACAGAAACTGAAATTGCGAATTTCTTTCCTGGCATACCCATCATATCTTTTGTCTTTGTTCCAGCTGGTGCTGCAGCAGCTTCTTCCTCTGTCATTGCAACTGGTCTAATACAAGCATGTGGACAAACATAAGAACAGAAGTTACATTCGATACAGTTTTGTGGATTCCATTCTGGAACGTCAACTGCAATACCTCTCTTTTCAAAAGCAGAAGTTCCTGAAGGTGTTGTTCCATCAACGTAATCTTTAAATGCAGATACTGGTAAGTTCTTACCTTCCTGCATATTTATAGGTATTTGGATATTGTTAACAAAGTCAACAGCATCTTTTCTGTCACCTGTAACTACATTTCCAAGAGTTTCTCCAGCTGCATCTTTCCAGCTTTCTGGAACTGTAACTTCTACAACATCCTGTGCTCCACGTTCGATAGCATCATAATTCATCTGAACAATAGCATCGCCTTTTTTACCATAAGCAGACTTTGCAGCTGCTTTCATAAGTTCGATAGCTTTTTCTTCTGGAATGATATTTGCAAGTTTGAAGAATGCTGACTGTAATACTGTATTAATACGTCCACCGAGGCCTATTTCTTTACCAATCTTTATACCATCAATGGTGTAGAATTTAATATTATGATCTGCAATATATTTCTTTACTTGTCCTGGCAAATGCTTTTCAAGGCCTTCCATATCCCAACTGCAGTTCAAAAGGAAAGTTCCGCCGTCCTTTAAGTCTTGTACCATATTGTACTTACGTACATATGCAGGATTATGACAAGCTACGAAGTTAGCCATACTAATTAAGTATGTTGACTTAATTGGCTCCTTACCAAAACGTAAATGAGAAATTGTAACACCGCCTGATTTCTTTGAATCATAATCAAAGTAAGCTTGTGCATACATATCTGTATTATCACCAATAATCTTAATTGAGTTTTTATTTGCACCTACAGTACCATCTGCACCAAGTCCCCAGAATTTACATCTGATAATTGAATCTGGTGCTGTATCAGGGTTTTCATCAAGTGATAATGAAAGATTTGTAACATCATCAACAATACCAATTGTAAATTTTTTCTTTGTAGTATTCTTATATACAGCTATTATCTGTGCAGGTGTAGTATCTTTTGATCCAAGACCATATCTTCCAGTGAAAACTGGAACATCTTTAAACTTAGATTCTCTAAGCGCTGCAACAACATCAAGATAAAGAGGTTCGCCAAGTGCGCCTGGCTCCTTTGTTCTATCAAGAACTGTTATCTGCTTAACTGTATCTGGAATAGCATCAAATAAATGCTTAACGCTAAATGGTCTGTAAAGTCGAACTTTAATAACTCCGACTTTCTGTCCTTGTTTTAAAAGGTAGTCTATTGTTTCATCAATAGTCTCACAAACTGAACCCATAGCAACGATAACGTGTTCAGCATCTTGCGCTCCATAATAGTTGAAGAGCTTGTAGTCTGTACCAAGTTTTTCGTTAACCTTATCCATGTAACCTTCTACTACATCTGGGAGAGCATCGTAATATTCATTACAAGCTTCTCTTGCCTGGAAGAAGATATCAGGGTTCTGAGCAGAACCTCTCTGACATGGATGATTTGGATTAAGACAATTATTTCTATATGCCATTACTGCATCTTTATCTAACATATCTTCAAGATCTTCGTAATCCCACACTTCAATCTTTTGTAATTCATGTGATGTTCTAAATCCATCAAAGAAATTAATAAATGGTACTTTTCCTTTTATTGCTGATAAATGTGCTATAGGTGAAAGGTCCATTACTTCCTGAACCCCTGAAGAACAAAGCATTGCAAAACCTGTCTGACGACAAGCATATACATCTGAATGATCTCCAAAAATTGATAATGCATGACTTGCTATTGCTCTAGCCGATACATCAATAACACCCGGTAATAATTCACCAGCTATTTTATACATGTTTGGAATCATAAGAAGAAGTCCCTGTGAAGCAGTAAATGTCGTCGTTAAGGCCCCTGCTGCTAATGATCCATGAACCGCACCAGCTGCACCAGCCTCTGATTGCATCTCCTGTACCATTACTTCCTGTCCAAATACGTTCTTACGTCCTTCTGTTGCCCATTTGTCTGATAGTTCAGCCATAACAGAAGAAGGTGTTATAGGATAGATGGCTGCAACATCTGAATATGCATACGATACATGAGCTGCTGCTGTGTTTCCATCCATGGTTTTCATTTTTCTTGCCATTTCTTGCTTACCTCCGTATATTTTTTCATTTAAGTGTTTTACTTAAATTTCTTTTGTTTGATTATATCATTTTAAAACTAATAAAACAAGTTACATCACTTCTTTAATTATTGGTGGTACTTCTACATTTTTCCTATCAATTTCAATATGATAACTATTCTTCAACAGCCTTACAGCATCTAAAAACTTATTTTCATCATTGGCATATATTTTAAATATACTATCATTTATCGAAACAACATCGCCTATCTTTTTGTTTATAATAATACCCACAAGAGGATCAATAATACTATCTTTTGTTTCTCTTCCACCGCCCAATATTTGAACAGCTCTTCCTATTGATTCTGTGTCTATGCTAGATATATATCCCTGGCAATCTGCAAATATCTCCTCGCAAATACTTGTTTTGTATAATTCCTGTATATTTTCTATTATAGAAACATCTCCACCTTGAGCACATACAAAGTCCTTAAATTTTTCAATTGCCTTACCCGATGTGATAGTTTCTTCTAACAAGCATCTTGCTGTATTTCTATCTGATTCAAGACCTGAATCAATTATCATGCACGTTCCCAACTCAAAAACCACTTCCATAATATCATGGCTTCCATTTCCTTTTAATGCCTCAATAGCTTCAGCTACTTCCAACGAATTGCCTATGTGTGTTCCCAATGGTTGATTCATATCAGTAATTACGGCAGACATTGTCTTCCCAGCTTTTTCACCTATATTTATCATAGTTTTTGCAAGTTCTTTAGCCGATTCTTCATTTTTCATAAATGCACCATTGCCACATTTAACATCTAGTACAATGGCATCTGCACCAGATGCGAGCTTCTTACTCATAATGCTGCTTGCAATTAGTGGAATACAGTCTACAGTGGCTGTCACATCACGTAGTGCATAAATTTTTTTATCCGCTGGAGCTAAATTAGCTGTCTGCCCAGCAATAGCCATTCCAAAGTTATTCACATTATTTACAAACTGCTCCCTTGTCATATCCGTAGTAAATCCATTAATGCTTTCCAATTTATCTATGGTACCACCCGTATGTCCCAATCCTCTTCCAGACATTTTAGCAACTGGAACACCAAGAGCTGCCACCATTGGAGATAGAATCAAGGAAACTTTATCACCAACGCCACCAGTACTATGTTTATCTACTTTTATCCCATTTATATCACTTAGGTTCAAAACATCACCACTATCGCGCATTATCTCAGTTAGTGCAAAAGTCTCAACTTCATCCATGCCATTAATGCAAATAGCCATAAGTAATGCCGACATTTGATAATCAGGAACATCTCCGTTCGTATATCCTAAAACCATATGCTCAATTTCTTCTCTGCTAAGTTTATTACCACGTTTCTTTTTTGTTATAATATCATAAACATTCATGTGATTTTGACTATTTATGTTATTATCAATCTTCACTGTACGAGATATTGATTCATTTGCATTGGAGCTTTTTACAAAACACTTATCCAACATACTCTCTGAAATTTTACTTATAAATGACTTTCCATATTTCAACGGCTTTACATTAAGAATCTCGCTTATTGTTTGCCCAATATCTGCAAATGAGGATAATGTTCCAAGATTAATTCCTTGCTTCATTTGTTTTGAATATACAAGTACAGGAACATATTCACGTGTATGATCTGTTCCCGTAAATGTCGGGTCGCATCCATGATCTGCATTTATAAATAAAATATCCTCCTCATTCATAGCTTCAATAATATTATTTAATCTAGAGTCGAAATCTTCAAGACCTCTTCCATATCCCTCTACGTCTCTTCTGTGTCCCCATTTTGAATCAAAGTCAACAAGATTGGTGAATATTAATCCTGCTTTTACATTTTTCATATATTCCAATGTTTTATCAATACCATCTTTGTTGTCCACCGTATGAACAGCACTAGTTATTCCACTTCCAGCAAAAATATCCTCTATCTTTCCAACTGCAGCCACCTCGAGTCCACTATCAGATATATTTTTTAAAAGATTATCACTATCAGGTTCAAGTGAAAAATCTCGTCTATTTGAAGTACGTTTATATATACCCTCTTTTCCTGTAAAAGGTCTAGCAATAACTCTGGCCACTGCATGTTCACCCACAAGGATTTTTCTTGCAACTGAGCACATTTCATACAATTTCTCTACAGAGTAAACGTCCTCGTGACATGCAATCTGAAAAACACTGTCAGCCGAAGTATATATAATTGGCTTCCCTGTTTTAATATGTTCATCGCCCAGTTCATCAATTATAGCTGTTCCAGATGCTGTGCAATTCCCTAATATTCCATCCACCCCAGTCTCTTTTATAAATCTATCAACAATCTCCTCTGGAAAACCGTTTGGATATGTTGGAAACGGTTTTTTACTAACAACACCTATCATTTCCCAATGGCCTATAGTAGTATCTTTACCATATGATACTGCAGCTGCCTTACCGTAAACACCTACAGGCGTTGACGTCTTTTTAATACATAGACTATCGAAATGTGTGGCATCTTTATCTAAAACATCGTTGTTTGAAATATCAATATTTACACCTTCTATATCCCCTAGTCCAAGACTCTTTAAGCAAGGTACATCAAGACCTCTTTGTTCATAAATATGCTGTAATGTTGCTGCTCCTACATCTCCATAATCTTTTGCATCAGGAAGCTCTCCGATGCCAACGCTATCTAGAATAATCCAAATTACACGATTCATTTTTTTCATACAAACTACCTCTCTGTTTACATTTTTAATTCACTAACATAATTCAATCTATAAATATATTACTACATTTATTTTAAATATACCATTAAATTCAGGTTAATTATTCCGTTAAAATTCAGCAATTCATTACAACTTTCTTACTAATATAAAAAATCCCAGAATCCAGAACTTTTATCTGGCTTTTGGGATTCTATTTTACTTATTTTTATTAATTATAAAAAATCAAAATTTCCTATGCAAGTATTTGTACTATACCAACTCTGCAACTTCTAGCAATAATCTCTCTGAATCTTCCCAGCCAAGACAAGGATCTGTAATTGATTTTCCATAAATATGCTCACCAATCTTTTGACATCCGCCTTCAATGTAACTCTCTATCATTAAGCCCTTTACAAGATTTTTTATCTCTGGAGAGTTATTCCTACTATGAAGAACATCTTTTGTAATACGAATCTGTTCCATAAACTGTTTATTGGAATTAGAATGGTTTGCATCCACAATACATGCTGGATTTACAAGATTTCTTTCTTCGTATAATCTATGTAGTAAAATTAAATCTTCATAATGATAATTTGCTATACATTGCTCTTGCTTATTGACAGAACCTCTTAATATAGTATGTGTGAGTGGATTTCCTTCTGTTTTAACTTCATGTCCACGATATAAGAATGTATGTCCACTCTGAGCCGCAATAACACTATTCATCATAACTGAAAGGTTGCCACTTGTTGGATTCTTCATGCCACATGGAATATCCATACCACTAGCTGTTAATCTATGCTGTTGATCTTCAACCGAACGTGCACCAACTGCAACATATGAAAGAATATCTTCAAAATATCTGAAGTTTTCTGGATAAAGCATCTCATCTGCCGCTGTAAGACCAGTTTCTTTCATTGCTTTAATATGCATTTCTCTTATAGCCAAAAGTCCAGCTAACATATCTGGCTTTTTTTCTGGATCTGGTTGATGAAGCATACCTTTATAGCCCTGTCCATTTGTACGAGGCTTATTGGTATATATTCTAGGTATTATAATAACCTTGTCCTTAATCTTTTCTTGTACTTTTGCTAATCTAGAAACGTAATCAAGAACTGCATCTTCATTATCAGCAGAACAAGGTCCAATAACCATTAAAAATTTATCGCTCTTTCCTGTGAAAACGTCAGCTATCTCGCTATCTCTTTGTTTTTTTAGTTCTACAAGACCCTTTTCAAGAGGATATTGCTCTTTAATCTCCGCTGGTGTTGGTAATTTTTTTATAAATTCAAAACTCATCTTTTTCGCCCTTTCTAGCTATTTCGTTCACCAAAGGTAAACAAAAGTACCAATCCTAGTATCATTAGTACAATGCCTTTTATATAATATTTTTTCTCTTGCTGAAAGTCAACTATTTCTATCATATATTCATTTGAAACCAACTTATCTACTTCCTCATCACTTTGCAGTTTGAGGATATTTTTTAATTTATCATACGGTTCTTCATATTCTTTTATATCAACTATCTTACCTGTTAAATGATATGAAGCAGAATCATTTCCTTTTGTAATCACCTCAAAATCCTTAAGGTTCTTTTCTGAAACATATATGGGTATATATTGTACCTGTTCATTCTTATTTTTATTATAATTATCAATCGGAATATAATATATACGAGATAAATCATTAACATTTTTATAGTATACTGCATTAGACCCGCCAAGTACTGTATATAACTCGCCCTCTACATATTCATTTTTTGAAATATTCTCTAAAGTAATTCTAGAAACATTTGTTATGTAATTAAGTTTATCATCATTAATTCTACCGATAACAATAAAATAAATTCCAATAGCAACTAAGATAATCGCAAGTATAGTCTTTTTGTGTCCGAAAATAAATCTTCCCATAAATGTAATCCTCCATTATCCTCTTGGATGTGCTTTATCATAAACCTGTCTAAGTCTTTTACTTGATAATTCTGCATAAATCTGCGTGGATGATATATCAGCATGTCCCATCATCTCTTGAACCGCTCTTATATCAGCACCATTTTCAATCAAATGTGCACCAAAAGAATGTCTAAATGTATGTGGAGTAATATCATCACTAATACCACAAGAGGCTGCATATTCCTTAAGTATTTTCCAAAAGCCTTGTCTACTTAGCTTTCTTCCAAAGAAATTAACAAAAAGCCATGGTATTTCATCATGAATAAGTGCAGGTCTTGCCGTGGTCATGTACTTCACTAATATTTGCTTTGCCTTGTGACCAAAAGGAACAACCCTATCCCTCTTGGGATTCCTACATATTATATAACACATTTGAATATTAATATCTGAAGTTGTCAAATCTACTAATTCACTGACCCTTATACCTGTAGCATATAAAAGTTCTAACATAGCCCTATCTCTTACTTCTTTCGGGGTATTTCCAGAAGGAGCCTTTAATAACTTGTCTATAGTAGAAGAAGATGCAATCTCCGGATTCTTCTTATCTATTTTAGGGGTTGTTATCATCTCCGTTGGTTCTGTGGTTATCTCTCCCCTATTTAATAAATAGTGAAAAAATGTCTTCATTGAAGATATATTACGAGAAATAGTTGCTGATGATTTACCTTCCTTTTCTAAAAACAACACATAGGAATTAATATTTGTGGCAGTAACTTTATCAAGAGACTGCGTCCCATGACTGACTAAATAATCCACCATCTTATTCAAATCACGTCTATAAGATAAAATGGTATTCTGCGAAATCTTTTTAGTTTCTAAGAGGAAAACCAAAAAATCCTCAATCTTTTGCTTCATAACTTCTTCTCCATTCTACGGACTCAATATACGAATTATTATATACAAAGGTTTACAGAAATGCAATATAATTTTTTAACATTTATTTAACATTTGAGACAAATATTTGATTTTATAAGAACCTCTGCATCCAATTTACAATTTCTAAATTTACATAACTTTCCAAGAAACTGATTGTTACCACACTGATAACAGCAATAAAAGCAAGTACACATAAACTTATCGTTATAGAAAAACTTTTATAAAAAAATCCCATAGATATTTTTTACTTAAAGGTACCTTTCCTTTACTATTTAAATAAAAAATACGCATACATTCACCAACTGTTTTGTCCTTTGAATATATGCGTATTTCTTTTCAATTATACCTAGCGGGGTTGTTTCTATCTATTTACATACTTATTATAGTATGCCAATATGGCGCATACGGTCTTTGAATCTTGAATCTTTTGTTCATACACCATTGAAACTAAATCTTCAATATCATATTCAAACACATCAATGAATTCTCCCTCGTCTAAGTGTTGCTTTGACCTTTTTAAATTTTTAGCCACATATATATCTATTCCTTCATTACAAAATGCCACGGTAGTCTTTATACTTAACAAAAGTTCCAAATCATCCGATTTATATCCTGTTTCTTCCTCTAATTCTCTTGCAGCACACTCTATAGTTGGTTCATCTATTGTATCCTTACCACCTGCTGGTAATTCCAGGGTGAATCTATCTAAAATATTTCTATATTGACGAACCATTATTATTTTCCCCTCATCAGTTACAGCTACAACTGCCGCCGCACCCTTATGAAGTATGGTATCGTAATCTTTTACTAATCCATTTTCATCCACAACCTTATCTTTATATAAATCAATTACCGCTCCTTTATATACAAGTTCTCTGCTTAATCGTTCTAATTTTTCCATATCTGCTCCTTTAAATATTTTAATATATAAACGTTTGTTAAGCACAATATACTTTATAAAAATATTTTGTTCCAAACAAAAAAATTTGTTCTTTATATCTATTTGTATATCTGCTTTTTCTTTTTATATCTTATTGGCAGAGCATTTATTTCTTAAAACCCTCAGATACATCATAGCAAGCATCACAAGCCTTTATAATACTATTTCTAAAGCCACCCTCCTCAAGCGCAGCTACGCCTGCAATAGTTGTTCCGCCTGGAGAACATACCATATCTTTTAATTCTCCTGGGTGTTTTCCTGTTTCAAGAACCATCTTAGCAGCACCTAAAACTGTCTGAGCCACCATTTCATAAGCAGCCTCTCTTGGCATTCCATGTTTAACTACACCATCTGCCATAGCTTCTATAAACATATATACATACGCTGGTGAGCTTCCACTTGCACAAGTAACCGCGCTCATAAGTCGCTCTTCCATAATTCTATATTTACCAAAAGATTTAAAAATTGATGCTATTATCTCTTTTTCTTCATATGTAAAAATCGTAGCATCATAGCACACGCCTGTCATCCCCTCACCTAAAAGTGCTGGAGTATTTGGCATTGCTCTAACAATCCTAGAATCATATCCCAATGAATCTCTAAGTGTATCTATGCTAATACCTGGCGCAATAGATATAACAACATGATCCTTTGTAATTACATTTTCAATGTTTTTTATTATCTGTGAATAAAATTGTGGCTTAATTGCAAGAACAATAAATTTCACACTATTAGCTAACTCCGCATTGGTCTCTAAATGGGACACACCTGTTTTACTAGTAACTACTTCCATTCTTTCTGAACTTGCATCTGTAAAGATTAAATCCTCTTTACTAAATATCTTTAATGCACCACTTAACATTGCAAAACCCATATTACCCATACCAATAAAACCAATTTTTGCCATAAATTGCACCTTCACTTTCCTTTTCTTAATATATATCTAATTCTAAATTTTATTCACTTAAGGCAATTCTTTAAACTAATTAGATATTAACTTAATTTCAGCATAATTTCAAATTAATTATTAATTTATTTTTTAACTCTATCTATTTACTAAGTGTAATTCGAAACTTAATTCTTATCCACATTTTATTACTGTCCATATTTGAACCCACAATATAAATAATGAGAAACCCAGCATAGGTTTCTCATTACTATAACGTAGTAATATTAGTTTAATTCCTCAAGGAATTTTTCAATTCTTGAAAGTCCTTTATCTATTGTTTCAATCTTAATAGCATAAGAAAGTCTAATATGTTCAGGGAAACCAAAGTCTGCGCATGGAACAACTGCTACATTGAATTCTTCAATAAGTATTCTTGCCATCTCCGATGTATCTCCAATTTTATTGCCTTTGTAAGACTTTTCAAGTACATCATGCACATCAATAAATACATAAAAAGCACCATTTGGCTCTAATGTTGATACATATTTCATCTTACAAATTCTATCATACATATACTGTCTTCTCTTGTCGAACTCTTCAATCATCATCTTAACAGTAGATTGATCGCCTGTAAGAGCTTCTACAGCCGCCTTTTGAGCAATTGAGTTAGGATTTGATGTTTGATGACTCTGAACTGAACCCATTAATTTTGCAATTTCTTTAGAAGAACCTGTATATCCAATTCTCCATCCTGTCATTGCATAGCTCTTTGCAAGTCCACTGACAGTTATTGTTCTCTTATAAATTTCTTCATTAAATGAAGCTATACTTACATGTTTCTGACCATTATATACAAGATTTTCATACATTTCATCAGATACAACATAAATATCGTTTTCAACTGCAAAATCAGCTATTTCGCGGAGTTCTTCCTCTGTGTAAATCATACCTGTTGGATTGTTTGGAGTATTTAAAATAAGAGCTTTTGTCTTATCTGTTATTGCAGCTTTAAGCTGTTCAACACTAACCTTATAGCCTTGTTCCTTACCACCGTAAACAATAACTGGTTCACCACCAGCAAGTTTAACTATTTCTGGATAGCTAAGCCAATATGGTGCAGGAATTATTACTTCATCACCAGGATTACATAAAACAGTAAATACATTAGTAAGTGAATGTTTTCCACCATTGCTAATTACTATTTGATCGGGTTCATAGTTAAGTTTATTAAATTCTTTAAACTTATCACATATAGCCTGTTTAAGTTCTTTGATACCAGAGGCTGCTGTGTACTTTGTAAAACCATCATTAATTGCGTCAATTGCTGCATTACAAATATTTTCTGGAGTTCTAAAATCTGGTTCACCAGCTCCAAATCCTACTACATCAATGCCTTGACTCTTAAGTTCAGTTGCCTTTGCTGTAATAGCAAGTGTTGATGAAGGCTTAACAGCCTTTGATTTTGTTGATAATGTTAATGACATATCTGCACCACCTAATCTTTTTGTGCCTTAAAGAAAGCCTTTAAGGATGATTTTTAAACAGTCATCATTATAATATAATAAAAAAAAATAGTCTATAATTTTGAGAAAAAAATACAATAAAAAACAGTCTAGACATATAAATATCTAGACTGTAATTTTCTTACTTTCAAACCGGATTATTTTGCGTAGTCAGTTACACGTGATTCACGGATAACATTTACTTTAATCTGTCCAGGATATTCTAATTCAGCTTCTATCTGTTTAGAAACTTCTCTAGCCATTATAACCATATCAGCATCTGATACCTGTTCTGGAACGACTATAATACGAACTTCTCTACCTGCCTGAATAGCAAATGACTTCTCAACTCCCTTATAAGAGTTGGTAATGTCTTCTAATTGTTTCAATCTGTTTGTATATGTTTCAAGAGTTTCACGTCTTGCGCCAGGTCTAGCCGCCGAAATAGCGTCTGCAGCCTGTACTAAACATGCGATAAGCGATTGAGGTTCTACATCTCCATGATGAGCCTCTACTGCGTTAATTACCAATGCAGATTCCTTATATCTTCTACATAAATCTACACCAATCTGAATATGTGAGCCTTCGATTTCATGATCAACAGATTTACCAATATCATGTAATAAACCTGCTCTTTTAGCCATCCTAATATCTACGCCAACTTCACCTGCTAATAAGCCTGTAAGGAGTGCAACTTCAATTGAATGTTTCAAAGCATTTTGACCATAGCTTGTTCTAAACTTCATCTTGCCAAGTAATCTGACAAGTTCAGGATGGATTCCGTGTACACCTACTTCAAGAGTAGCTGCCTCACCTTCTTCACGCATCATGGTTTCAACATCCTTTTGCGCTTTTTCTACCATCTCTTCAATTCTTGCTGGGTGAATTCTACCATCAACAATAAGTTTCTCAAGTGCAATTCTTGCAACTTCTCGTCTTATTGGATCAAAGCTTGATAAAATAACAGCTTCAGGAGTATCATCTATTATAAGATCAACACCTGTCATTGTCTCTAAAGTACGAATATTACGTCCTTCACGACCAATGATACGGCCTTTCATTTCATCGTTCGGAAGCTGTACTACGGAAATAGTAGTCTCAGATACATGATCAGCTGCACATTTTTGAATAGCTGTAACAATGTACTCCTTTGCTTTCTTTCCTGCTTCCTCTTTTGCTCTTGTTTCAAGTTCTTTCACTAATTTTGCAGTATCAAGTTTAACTTCATCTTCAACAGTTTGTAACAATAATTCTTTTGCTTGTTCAGAGGTGAGCCCTGAAATTCTCTCCAGTTCCTGTGTTCTTTGTTCATTAAGTTTTTCAACTTCTGCCTTGATTTTTGCAAGTTGTTCTTCTTTGTTTGCCAAAGAATTTTCTTTCTTCTCAAGCTGTTCTGATTTTTTTTCAATAGACTCTTCTTTTGCAAGAACTCGTTTTTCATATCTTTGAATTTCATTACGACGTTCTTTAGATTCCTTTTCAAATTCATTCTTTGCTTTGAGATTTTCTTCCTTAGCCTCTAAAAGAGCCTCACGCTTTTTAGTCTCAGCAGTTTTCAATGCTTCATCTATAATTTCTCTTGATTTCGCCTCTGCACTTCCAATCTTTGCTTCTACTACTTTCTTACGATAAGTAATTGCAACAAAGCTTGCAAAAATAGCAGTAACGACAAAAGTAATTGCAATAGCAATTATAGCTGTACTTGTTTCCATAGCAATTATAGCTGTAGTTTCCACAGGAGCACCTCCTTATTTAGTTTTCATTGTACAAATTACAACATTAAAATTTTATACTTTTTTAGCTCTAATGTCAAGAGAAAGCAGCAATATTATTATGCAAAAACCACAATATTTAGTATTTAGAATGTAAGATTTGTAAAATAAAACACAAAATTCAGTGAATTATTAACTTTTAAAATAATTTAGACATGAAGATATCTTATCATATTCATATCCACGTCTTAGTAAATAACTTATAATACGATTCTTTTCTTTATAATCATCAATGTGCTCGGTATAATGTTTTTTTTCCAATAGCTTCATGATTTGTTCAGTTTCTCTATCAACATCAACACTATCCACTATTTCTGAAATAATACTCTTATCAACACCTTTTTTGACTAAATCCATGGAGATTGCCCTAATACTTTTGGAGCCTGAATATGTATTATAATATCTAGTGGCATATTCATAATCGTCAATAAAACTATATTCATTAAGAAAGGCTACTATCCTCTCAATAACATCCTCGGGATAATAGCCATCTTTTAACTTAGATATTATCTGGTGTTTTGTTTTTGAGGATGATTTAAGGATATATAATGCTCTTTCCTTGCCCCTTTTGAAGAGAATATCTTTTTTTATAAGGGCAAGTACATCATCATCAAGCTCTGAATCAACAGAAATATCAAACTTACGTATTTCACTAGAATATAGGGCAATTATGCTACCATCACAGAATATTATCTTACTTTTCTTTTTATCAAGTTTAACAATATCCGTTACAAGCATTATTTTTCCTCTGATTCTTCAAATTCTTTTATATCTTCTTCTGAGTCTTCTGTGATAACTGGACCATCAAGACAATATCTCTCACGGATACATGCCTCGATTTCCTCACAAATCACAGGATTATTCTTTAGGAAAGTTTTGGAATTTTCTCTACCCTGACCAATCTTTTCGCCTTTGTATGCATACCATGCACCACTCTTATGTATAATATCAACATTAGCAGCTAAGTCTAAAATATCTCCTACTTTGGAAATGCCCTCGCCAAACATGATATCAAATTCCGCTTCTTTAAAAGGTGGGGCGATTTTATTCTTTACGATCTTGATACGAGTACGGTTACCAATGATTTCACCACCAGCCTTTAGGGTTTCAATCCTTCTAACATCTAATCTGATAGAAGAGTAGAATTTCAAAGCTCTACCACCAGTTGTTGTCTCTGGACTACCAAACATTACTCCAACTTTTTCACGTAACTGATTGATGAATACAACTATACAATTTGTCTTGTTAACAACTGCTGTTAATTTTCTGAGTGCCTGAGACATAAGTCTTGCATGAAGACCCATATGTGAATCACCCATCTCACCATCTATTTCAGCCTTAGGAACCAAAGCTGCAACAGAGTCAATAATGATAATATCAATAGCACCAGAACGAACCATAGTCTCTGTAATCTCTAACGCCTGTTCACCATAGTCTGGTTGAGAAATATATAAATTGTCAATATCTACACCTATATTCTTTGCATATACTGGATCTAATGCATGCTCTGCATCAATAAAACCAGCTATTCCGCCCTTCTTTTGTACCTCGGCTATCATATGTAATGCTACAGTAGTCTTACCACTAGATTCAGGACCATACACTTCAATAATTCTTCCTTTTGGTATGCCACCTAACCCCAATGCAATATCAAGACTTATAGAACCTGTAGGCATAGTCTCTATATCTAGATGAGCCCTTGATTCACCCAACTTCATAACTGAACCTTTTCCATAATCCTTTTCTATCTTAGCTACTGCTGCGTCTAATGCTTTTAATTTTTCACTGCTTGCCATATCGTTCTCCTTCTCAAACATTTGTTCGATTTCATGTGTATATAATATCTCATAAAAAATATTTTGTCAATATATTTTCACAAAAATATCGAACATATTTTCGTAATCATTGTGTTGAATTTCTAATTACATCTGTAGTTTTATTTTTCTTTTATTCTTTGGGATTTTGTCTTTTTGGATATTTTTCGTTATATTCAATGGGATATTTGATGCATTTTGCAAAAGATAAACACAGAAGGTGTTTAGATATTTTTATCATTTTATCACTCCTGTGTCAAGTACAATCTCTTGTTATTTCATCGTATTATAACATAATTCCAAAGCTGCTAGCGTAGCCTGTTTCCTAATATCTGCTCTATCACCTTTAAACAAATGTCTTTCAACTATTATTTTTCCATCATACATACAGGCCATGTGTACTGTTCCAACAGGAATTTCTTTTGTCCCACCATCAGGCCCCGCTATTCCACTAGTTACAATAGACATATTTGCTCCCGTTTTTTTACAAACACCTATTGCCATCTCCTTAACCACATTATTCGATACCACCCCATACTTGAAAATAGTAGCATTTGAAACCCCAAGATTTTTGATTTTTGAAGCATTTGAATATGTAACGAATGCCTCATTAAAGCAATCTGATACACCTGGTACACCTACTATTGACGAAGCAATCATTCCACCTGTACATGACTCTGCGGTTGAAATATATTCATTCTTCTTACATAAACTATCAACTAGCTTACGGGCTATCTGGTCTATCATCTGATCAATCTGCATTTTCATTTACCTTCTTGAACTTACCTTTCTCTTTTTCTATCTTTTAATATTTGTATTTTTTTATTCTTGTCTTATTTTTATCCATAGGATATTCATTAATTATATTGACTTCCCTAACTCTTTAAATTAAAAGAAGTATCTCATTGAGACACTTCTTTATTTATTGTGTTTATTATAATCAATTTGAATCTGTAGCCAAAACAGACTTATTCTTAATTAAGTAATCAACTAAGGAAATAACTGTTAAAACAAGGGCAATTCCTATCAATATATTTCCAATTATGTTATAAATAGGAATGTTTATAATATAGTCCATCACGAATTCGTTCAAATCAAGAATTAACCAAATAATCATTATCATCTGGAATACAGTCTTAACTTTTCCCCAATAGCTTGCAGCAATAACAATTCCATTATCTGCAGCAATTGTTCTAAATCCACTAATAATAAGTTCTCTACTGATTATCACAACTATTATCCATTTTGGTATTCTATCTGCCAAGCAAATAAGTGCTGCACACACAAGTAACTTATCAGCTAATGGATCCATAAACTTTCCAAAATTTGTTACAAGATTATATTTACGTGCAATATGTCCATCTAGTGCATCAGTGATACTAGCAATAACAAATAATGCTACTGCAATAAATTTATCAGCACCACCAAAGATATCAAACTCCATAAAAACAACAAAGAGTGGTATTGAGCACACGCGAAACAATGTGAGTTTATTAGGTAAATTCATTTCTATCCTCCTAAAACGATATTTTTATATGACTAAATTACTTCTCCGATTAGGTCATATTCCATTGCACCGGTAACTTTAACTTTCACAAAATCACCTGACATTAGTTCTTCTCCTGTTTGGATGAAAATGTTACCATCTATACCAGGTGCATCCATATATGTCCGACCTATATATGCATTTTCATCAGGCAATTTGCCATCTACGATAGCTAAAAGCTCCCGCCCAATCATATCATTCGATTTATCAAAAGCTATTTCTTGTTGTAGACTCATAATTTCATCTTTGCGTTCTTCTTTTATCTCTTCATCTATTTGATCTGGAAATTCACTGGCTGGAGTATTTTCCTCTGGTGAGTATGTAAATACACCCAATCTATCAAATTCCATCTCATCTACGAATTCTACTAATTCTTTATGCTGAGCTTCATCTTCACCAGGGAACCCAGATATAAGAGTCGTTCTTATTGAAATATCAGGAATTTCTTCCCTTAATTTTTTAATAACAGCAATAAGACTTTCTTTGTCAGTTCTTCTACCCATCCTTTTAAGAATTAAATCATTTGCATGTTGAATTGGTAAATCTAAATAATGACATATCTTTTCTTCTTCTTTAATTGTAGAAATTAACTCATCATAGATTTCTTCGGGATAGCAGTACATAATTCTAATAAATTGAATACCGCTAATCTTACATAATTCCTTAAGTAATATATGTAATGATTTCTTACCATATATATCCACACCATAAATAGTGGTTTCTTGAGCAACTAATATTAATTCCTTCACACCTATAGAAGCAAGATATGTTGCTTGTTTTATAAGTTCTTCCATTGGAACACTTCTATAATGTCCTCGTATCTTTGGGATAATACAGTATGTACAACATTTATCACAACCTTCAGCTATCTTTAAATGAGCATAATAGCCACCTGTGGTTACAAGTCTTTTTCCCGGGGTTGGTAACGGTTTTAAATCAAAGAACTCCTCATTGACAACATTATTCAGGCAATTATTCACCACAGAAACAATCTTATCATAATTGGCAGTTCCAAGAATTGCATCGACTTCAGGTATCTCTTTTACTATTTCATCTTTGTATCTTTGAGCTAAACAACCTGTTACTATTAAAGCTTTACATACATTATTTTTCTTACATTCAGCCATTTCAAGAATAGTATTTATGCTTTCTTCTTTTGCATCATTGATGAAACAACATGAATTAATCACTATTACATCTGCCATGGTTTCATCGTCTGTAAAAGAAAATCCTTCAGTTGCAAGTTTCCCAAGCATTTCTTCTGAATCGACTAAATTCTTATCACAGCCTAATGAAATAAAAAGTATTTTCATAAATGTTGTTGCTCCTATTTCTAATTATAATAATCAGTTCAAGAAAGACACTATCTGTTTGTGAACTGAATTAAATTCTCTAAAACATTAAATACGGTTTCAGCGGTTGTTATATTACTCCTCGTCACCAACAATTTTAACTTTTGAGTTATATAACTCGTCTATTGCTAATGATAATGACTTTCTACCGTCATCCTCAACAAGTGGCTCCTCACCTGCAATAATCTGTCTTGCTCTCTTTGCTGTAGCAAGTACTATTGAATATCTACTCTGAATAACTGGCTGTTCTCCTGGTTCTACCTCGCTGTTTACTACTGCCATAAGATCTGTATAAGATGGATGTAACATAAATTTATTCTCCTTCCGAAAACGCTTTAACGCCTTCCCTAATATGATTTATTTTTTTAATATTTCTATTTACACTAAAATGCTGTGACTTAATAAGAGTATGAAGTTCCTCTACACATATGTCTAAATCATCATTAATCAATAGATAATCATATTCATCCATATATTGTGCTTCTTCGGTTGCTCGCCTTAGTCTCGCATTAATAGTCGCCATATCCTCCGTGCCTCTGCCTATAAGCCTTTCTTTTAGTGACTTTGCATCTGGTGGAGTTACAAAAATAGTAACTACTTCAGGATTCTTTTCTTTTACAATTCTTGCACCTTGTAATTCAATTTCCAAAATAACATCTTTTCCAAGTTCAAGCTGTTCATTAACATAATCCTTAGGTGTTCCATAATAGTTACCAACAAATTGAGCATATTCATAAAGTTTGTCTTCTTTTATCATCTGCTCAAACTCTTCAACTGTTTTATAGAAATAAGAAACTCCTTCGGTTTCGCCAACCCTTGGGGCTCTTGTAGTTGCTGAAATACTTAATGCATAATTATCATACTTACTCATTAGTTTCTTAATAACTGTGTCTTTTCCTGCACCTGAGAAACCTGATAAAATAATTAGTACACCTTTTTCCATAATGTGCCTCCGGTTATTCTATGTTTTGTATCTGCTCTCTAACCTTTTCTATTTCGGTTTTAAGGTCAATACCTGTATTTGTTGTAGTTATATCATTAGTCTTTGATAAAACGGTGTTTGCTTCACGGTTCATCTCCTGTGCCAAGAAATCTAGTTTTCTACCAATGTCGCCGCCGTCCATAATTTCTTGTTTCATCTTCTCAATATGACTGCGTAGTCTAACAATCTCTTCATCTACACATATCTTATCTGCATACAATACAACCTCTGCAGCAACTCTACTATCATCAATCTGCGAAGATGATAATAAGTCTTTAACCTTCTCTTCAATCTTCTTCCTATATTCAGCTAAAAGTTCAGGGGAACGCTCTTCTATATAGTCAACTGAAACCAGCATATTCTCAAGTTTTTCTATAATGTCATCCCTAAGATTTTCGCCTTCTGTCTTCCTAGATTCTACAAACTTCTCACAAGCACCAACAAGTGTCTCCTCAACTAACTTCCAAAGTTTTTCCTCATCAATGTTTTGATCTTCCATCACAAAAACATCAGGACACTTTGAAAGACTGGTTACACTCACATCGTTCTCTATGCCAAATGATTCTTCCATAGTTCTAAAATACTTTAGATATTCACTTGCAATATCCGCATTATATTTCAAGGAAGTGGTATTTTCTGAGTAATCTTCGTAAGTTACAAAAATGTCAATTTTTCCTCTTGTTGCGTATTTCTTAAGTACAGTACGCATTGCAGCCTCAAAAAAATTAAGTTTCTTTGGCATCTTAATATTTACATCAAGATATCTGTGATTAACTGACTTCATTTCAATAACTAGTTTTCTATTATCTCTTGTAGTCTCACATCGACCAAACCCAGTCATACTTTTAATCATATTACTACCTTCTTTTCCGTCTATATCTGTCGTGCTTTTTGCATTCATCACTTATAATAGACCATATTCTTTAAAATTATAGACCAAACGAGTATAAATTGCAACTAAAAATATTATAACAATGCCAGTCTATGTATCGTAAAACGCAATTCGATTACCTTGCCTATTTTGTTTATATTTGATAAAATGACAATGTCTTTATTTAGAGACAGAAATGAGGTTTCAACAATGGCTTTAGATGGCATTACAATATCTGCATTAACCAATGAACTTAGAGAAAAGCTCATTGGTGGAAGGCTTCTTAAAATAGCACAGCCTGAAGTGGATGAACTTTTATTAACCATAAAAGTAATTAAAGAACAATATCGATTAGACATTTCATCTAGTGCAACACTGCCACTAATGTATATTACTGACGTAAATAAACCAAGCCCAATGACAGCACCAAACTTTTGTATGATTTTAAGAAAACATCTTAATAATGCAAAGATAATTGATATTACCCAACCTGGTTTAGAGCGTATCATTAATTTTCGTATGGAACACTACAACGAAATGGGTGACTTATGCGAAAAATTCCTCATTGTTGAGTTAATGGGTAAACATAGCAACATTATATTTACTGATGTAACCCAAGGAGAAAACGGCCCTATCCCAGGCAAAATAATTGATTCTATAAAGAAAATCTCTGCAAATGTTAGTTCCGTTAGAGAAGTTTTACCAGGTAGAGACTATTTTATTCCTATGACTTCTACTAAGTGCAATCCTCTAGACTGTGATTTTGACATTTTTAAGAATTTACTTAAAGGCAAGGCTGACAAATTATCTAATTCCATTCTTGGAAGTTTTACCGGTATAAGCCCTATTATTTCCGAGGAAATCTGTTATCTTGCTGGCATAGATTCCGACTTACCAAGCAATGTCTTGTCCGAGGAAAATTTACAGTTATTATTCAATTCCTTCAATAAAATAATGTCACACGTTAATAATAATGAATTTTTTCCTATTATATATAGTTCAAATGGTATGCCAAAGGAATATAATTCATTTCCATTATCAATCTATAGTGACCTTGATTATGAGAATATCCATTCTATTAGTGAGTGCTTAGAAAAATATTACAAGAATAAAAATCAATATACCAGAATCCGTCAAAAATCTTTTGATCTTAGAAAAATAATTACTACAGACCTTGAGAAAAACTATAAAAAATATGACTTACAGTTGAAGCAACTAAAAGACTCTGACAAGCGTGATAAGTACAAAGTTTATGGTGAACTCATTACTTCCTTTGGTCATAGTATTCCAAAAGAAGCAACCTCGTTTGATTGCAACAACTACTATACTGGCGAAGATATCACAATACCTCTAGATAATACTCTAACCCCTATTGAGAATGCTAATAAATATTTTGACAAATATGAAAAATTAAAGAGAACTTTTGAGGCTCTTTCATCTATAATTAAAGAAACAGAGAGTGAAATTAAACACCTTGAATCCATTCTAAACTCCTTAGACATTGCACAAAACGAGGAAGATTTAAAAGAACTTAAGGAAGAAATGATTCAATCTGGATATATACGACGCAAATCTCAAGATAAAAAAGTGAAAATTAAGAGTAAACCTTTTCACTACTTATCTTCCGATGGTTTTCATATGTATGTAGGCAAGAATAATATTCAAAATGAAGAACTTACCTTTAAACTTGCTAACGGTGGAGATTGGTGGTTCCACTCTAAGACATTTCCAGGATCTCATGTAATTGTTAAAACAGAAGGTCAAGAATTACCAGATAGGACATTTGAAGAGGCTGCCAGACTTGCTGCCCACTATTCAAAAGGTAGAAATCAAGACAAGGTTGAAATCGACTACGTCCAGCGAAAACATGTCAAAAAAGTTGCAGGAGCTAAACCTGGTTTTGTTATTTATCACACCAATTATTCCCTTGCTATATCTCCTGACATTTCTGGTTTAGAACTTATAAATGAATAACTATATTGTAGTTAGTATATTATAAAACAAAGCGTAGCAATGACATTGCTACGCTTAATTTGACTAACTACATTTGTCCTAATCTTTATTTCATAAGTTTAGGTTGTAATTCATTTTTATTATATTCCTTTATGAATTCAAAAAATTCTTCTTCACTGAATATTTCGCCTTTGAAGGTATACTCAACATCTCCACTAGTGATTAAGAATCTTGATTCTGCTATAATTTCTTTATCCTTCATTTGATTTTTATCAAATTTCACCTTATAGAGTTGACCATCTGATGCTCCACTAGAACCCCATAATGACCCGTCTAAATGCACAGATGTCGCAGCTCTGTAGCAACTTTGATATGCGTAGACAACACCTTCTATTACATGAAAATATATAGTATTTCCTTCTATCATCTCAGGTGACGAAGTGATTACCATTAATTCATTAATACCATCACCATCTAAATCCACCACATAATACATTAACCATGAAACATTTGAATAGGTATCGTTAATATCACTATTTTCATACTTTACTCTGTTAAGATTTTTATCTTCTTCTTTTCCTGTCAACGTATAGATAAACTTGCCATCTCCAGTGAAAATATCCTTTATTTTTTGTGGAAGGTCCTCTTTTGAAATATCCCCTACTATTCTTTCGTCTGATGTATCAGGTTCTGTGGTTTCTGATTTTTAGTAGTCTCAAGCTCCGTAGTGGTATCTGCCTCCGTTGTTACCTCCTGCGTGGTTGTATCATTTGATTTCGATTCGCTACCACAAGCTGATAAAACCAAAATCAGACTTGCTGATAGTAGCACTAATAATTTTTTTTCATACTTAAAATCCTCCTAATCCATATGTCTTTTGGAAATTTGTAATAGCGTTCTTAGATAATGTAGATGTTAACATATATATTCTAGTTCAATCTCTATAATCTTTACCCACAACAACAAATCGACCTTAAAATGCCAGTATCAAATACTAACGCCTTAAGGTCGATTTTTGTTTATAGATTAATATTTTACCAAGGAAGCAACTCCCTATATAAATCTTCATATTTTTTAGCTGATGTACTCCATGAGTAATCTCTCATCATACCTCTGTCTACTATCTTGTTCCATTCTCGCTTTCTATCATAGAAAATCTGTTCAGCATATCGAATGGTATTTAGCATCTCATGAGCATTGTAGTTGGTGAATGAGAATCCTGTTCCTGTCCCCTCAAATTGATTGTAGGCCTCAACAGTATCTTTCAACCCGCCTGTTTCTCTTACAATAGGTACAGTTCCATATCTCAAACTCATTAATTGGCTAAGACCGCATGGTTCAAACAATGATGGCATAAGAAATGCATCCGCAGCTGCATAAATCTTATGGGACATCTCTTCTGAATAATAAATCTGGGCTGAAACTTTATCACCATATTTCCAGTCAAAATATCTAAATGCATTTTCGTATTGTCCTTCTCCTGTTCCTAATATAACTATTTGAACATTATCTTGACATAGCTCATCCATAACGTGATTTATGAGGTCAAATCCCTTTTGAGCTGTAAGTCTAGATACAATACCTATCATAAATTTCTTTTCATTGACCTCTAAACCTAAATCTCTTTGTAATGCCTTTTTATTTTTGAGTTTTTCTTTTCTAAAGTTGTCTACATTGTAATTTTGATAAATGAACTTATCCGTCTCGGGATTATACTCATCATAATCAATTCCATTAACAATACCACGAAGGCAATTACTTCTCGCCCTCATAAGACCATCCAGTCCTTCGCCATAAAATGGCATCTTTATTTCCTCTGCGTATGTATCGCTAACTGTAGTTACACGGTCTGCGTAAACTATACCGCCTTTTAAGAGGTTTGCATCATCATAAAATTTAAGTTTGTCTGACGTAAAATAATAATCTGATAACCCTACTAAATCCCTAACCGTCTTAATATCCCATACACCTTGGAATTTCAAATTGTGTATAGTCATTACACTCCTGATTCCCTTATAGAAATCACCTAACTGGAAACAGTCATTTAAGTATACAGGCACTAAGCCAGTCTGCCAATCATGACAATGAATTAGATCTGGTCTAAAATCTAAAATCGGAAGTGCCGACAATGCTGCACGTGAAAAAAATGCAAACTTCTCAATATCAAATTTAGTATCACCTGAATATGGCTTATCTCCGCCAAAATAATATTCATTATCTATAAAGTAAAAAGTCACTCCATCATAAACTAACTTAAATAAGCCAACATACTGACTTCTCCAGTTTAAATCCATGTAGAAATTAGTCACGTATTCTAATTTTTCTGCAAACTGTCCTTTCATACTCCTGTACTTAGGAAGAATAACTCTGCAGTCAAACTCATCCTTGTTAAAACTTTTTGGCAAAGATCCAACAACGTCTGCTAAACCGCCTGTCTTAATAAATGGTACTGACTCTGATGCTATAAAAAGTATATTTTTCATATGTTACCTCCACATGTAATGTTTACACATCTTTACTGATTATTATACCAAATATAGCAAATATTTTAAAGACAAATTTTACTTGAGTTTCCTTAATTTTATCCACAAGCCCTTGTTTTGCTGGATTTATTATAAACAACTTTCAGAAAACGCCCAAAATATAAGGAACTTCTCACTTTGTTATGGCAAAATTAAGTCTTCACGAGAGAAGGAGTTTTCTTCTATCAATGACATCACTTTTAATGCGATTGAACGTGGGAAATCCCTGTCAGAGACAAATGCACTTAAAGCTTCAATCATACGGAAAGCCAACCCTATAAAGGATAAAGTCCACTTTTACTACTATCGATTAGCAAAAGGTATCTATGGTATATTATCCTATACAAAAGTAGCTGTCAGGCTATGGTTTAATACAAAGCGTCCTGTATACTATCAACTCCGCTTTAAGCTAACCTATTAAGTAGATAAAACAATACCTTTCCCAAAGTTCGGTTTATGCGGAACTTATTAAGGTGCCTCTAATTTAAATGCAGCCACTCTTACATCTTCAAAAATAGCCTGATTGGCACTTTTGTTAGATTTACTCATTCTAAAAATGCAATTTGCGGAAACTCAAGTCGATTTTCGGTTGCTTTATAAAATGTTCTGTGATAGAACATTATTGCTACGGGGTATGGCTCAGTTTGGTTAGAGCGCACGACTGGGGGTCGTGAGGTCGCAGGTTCGAATCCTGTTACCCCGATTTAATCATAAAAGACGTCTGTCTTAATGAACTTCCTAGGAAAATAGCCTCCGCAATCTGCGGGGGCTATTTCTATGTGATATTGAAAATCTAACATCGTTCTCATCCAACTTTATATCTGACGATACTGTCTTTCGTATACACCTTTTCGATTTCCCTGCCAATTTTTTAATTTAGTCTTCATAAAATCACCCTTTTTTATTATATATTATCAAAGTGGGTTATAGCACAGGATTTCCTTAGAAACAATGCGGATTTTTCATATTTAAGAAATTCTTAGGAAATTATTCATAATGATTTTACCCCTTATCTTTTGTGCATTTTGTTCAAAAAAAGTCGACTTTCGATTTGACTTTTTTTAGTTTTAGTGATAGGATTTTCTTAAAGTTAGAAGGTCTGAGTCATTCACTGACATAGGGCACAAAAAACAACTATTATTTTTCACTTTTTTAACAGGAGGTTTTAGTATGGCAAGATTTACATTACCAAGAGATTTATATCATGGAAAAGGTTCTTTGGAAGAACTGAAAAACTTAATCGGAAAAAAAGCTATCGTAGTTGTGGGTGGCGGGTCCATGCGGCGTTTCGGTTTTCTAGACAGAGCTTTTTCTTATTTAAAGGAAGCAGGGATGGAAGTTGCTCTTTTTGAAAATGTAGAACCAGATCCAAGCGTAGAAACTGTTATGAAAGGTGCTGCAAAAATGCAGGAATTCCAGCCTGACTGGATTGTTTCCATGGGCGGCGGTTCTCCTATCGATGCTGCAAAAGCAATGTGGGCATTCTATGAATATCCGGATACTACATTTGAGGACTTAATTAGCCCCTTCAGTTTCCCAACATTAAGAACCAAAGCAAAATTCTGTGCAATCCCTTCTACTTCGGGAACCGCTACAGAAGTAACTGCTTTTTCCGTTATTACTGACTATGAAAAAGGAATTAAATATCCATTAGCGGACTTTAATATTACCCCTGATATTGCCATTGTAGATCCGGAGCTGGCTGAAAAAATGCCTCAGAAATTAACAGCTCATACCGGAATGGATGCAATCACCCATGCCATTGAAGCATATGTTTCTACACTTCACTGTGATTATACCGATGCACTGGCACTGCACGCTATTAAAATGATTCACAATGACCTGAAGGCTTCCTATGATGGTGATATGGATGCCCGTGACCGTATGCACAATGCACAGTGTCTTGCAGGAATGGCGTTCTCCAACGCACTCCTTGGTATTGTTCATTCTATGGCACATAAAACAGGGGCAGCTTACAACGGCGGTCATATTGTACATGGATGTGCCAATGCAATGTATCTGCCAAAGGTTATCAAATACAACGCTAAGAATGCAGATGCAGCAAAACGCTATGTTGAAATTGCAAAGTTTATCAATCTAAAAGGTTCTTCTGATGAGGAATTAGTAGATGCTCTTATTGCAGAAATAAAATCTATGAATGCTTCCCTTGCTATTCCGTCCTGTATCAAGGATTATGAAGGTGGCATTATTGATGAAAAAGAATTTATGGATAAATTACCGGAAGTTGCAAAACTTGCGATTTCCGATGCATGCACCGGCTCAAATCCAAGAATTCCTACTCCGGAAGAAATGGAAAAATTGTTAAAAGCATGTTTCTATGATGAGGAAATTGATTTCTAAATCATATTACCTTGTATTTTACATAAAAAGAAACTGCTACCAGACGGGTTTGAATTAAATCCGGCTGGCAGCAGTTTTTTCTATGCATATATATAGGAATCATATGTTTTACCAACATAGCTGAATGTGCAGCTGCTAGCTTTTCAAAAGCAGGGTAATCCATTTTTATTTCTTCTTAAACAAGAAATTTATCTACTTCACGTCTCAACGTCTCAACACTCTGTTTCGTTCTTTCTACCTGTTGCAGTACCTGATCTGACTTGTCTACAATACCTGTTGACTTCTGTGCAATCTCTGTAGTTCCAATTGCTCCTTCATCTGCTGCCTTAGAAATATCCTGCATGGCTATTTTAACCTCTTCCATGGTTGCAAATAATTGCTGTGCAGCAGCACTGAAGTCGCTTACCAATTGTTGTATATATTTTGCATCCTGACTATATTGTTCCCCAACAACAAGGAAACTTTTATAATCTTCTGACACATCAGTTACTACAAAATCCAACAATCTCTTTGAATTCTCTGATAAATTTCCCACAGCTTCCGTAACACCCTGAGTTACATTCTGAATCTTCATTACTGTTTCTCTAGATTGTTCTGCAAGACTTCCGATTTCACTTGCAACTACTGCAAAACCTTTTCCTGCTTCTCCTGCTCTTGCTGCCTCAATAGATGCATTAAGGGCCAGTAAATTAGTTTGTGATGTGATTTCCATAATTGCATCTGCTAATTCGTAAATCTGTTCTACTACCTTTACATGCTCTAAAGCACTTTCTAAATCCTGCTGTATATCCGTTTTAAGCGAAGCATTTCTATCTATTGCTACAATTACCTTTTCCTTTGTTTCGTCTGCTCTCTGATAGATTTCCGTTGCCTTTTCTGCCCCATCCTGAGAACGCTTTGCAATACTTTGTACTGCCATATGCATTTCTTCTGCCGACTCGTTTACCACAGTTGCAGTTGCTGCTGTTTCTTCCATTCCTGCTGACAGTTCTTCTGTTGTTGCAGACACCCCTTCTATATCGCTGTTTAGCTCAATTACTCTTTCATTTACCAGACCAACTACTTGATTTATAATATTTGATTCTTCCTGCACACGACTAATCAAATCCACAGTCGCATTCTTCATACCTTGCATACATTTCGCAAGCTCTCCAAAATCATCACGTCGATTTAGATATTTTTCTGAAAAATCCTTCGTATAGTCGCCCTCGGACATATTATTGACAAATTTCATAGAAATTTTCAAAGAAGTAATAATATCTTTTACAAGCAAAAGTGCCGAGATAATCAGCAACACTACTGAAACTACCAAAGCAATAATTGCCAGCTTTGATGTTCGCTCAAATGCCTCTTTCTGTGCTGCATTCTTGTCTACTGCAAGCTGTTCTAATTCATCTACATAATTACCTGTTCCCACTACCCATTGATAGGGTTCAAAGGACTTGCTATAGGCACGTTTTGGAAATGCTTCTGTACCACCTTCTTTTGGAAAGTAATATTCTGTAAATCCACCGTCGTCTTTCCTCCCGTTTGCAATAATATCTTTAATCATCTGATAGCCGTTTACATCTGCGGTTTCCATACGGTTGGTGCCCTCTGTATCGCCTCCCAGCAGAACTATATTGTCTCCTTCATATGTATCAATCCAAAAATATCCGCTTTCCCCATATCGAAGTTCTCTCACCAAGTCTGCTGCAAGAGTTTTAGCCTCCTTTTCGGTATATTCCCCTGCCTGTTGTTTCGCATATATACCCTCCAACAAGGTTATTGTATTCTCTATCTGCCCCTTAATCTGCTCATCATAGTCTTCATTTAGAGCTGCTTGCATAGATGCTACTGATTGTTCATATGACTTCTGTATTCTTGATATATTGAATACCTCCATCCCAATCATTACAATCATTGCAAAAGCCACTAAAAAAATTAATTTAGTTTTTACCTTTAAATTTTGAAACATAAACCATCCTCCTTGTCGTGTTGTCTTTTTTTCACTTTGCATTGTATATATTATACATTTTTTTCCATTTTTTACAATTGTTTTCTTCTTGAGTTTCCGTAATTTTATCCACAATCCCTTTTTTTACGGAATTGTTATAAACAACTTTTAGAAAGTGCCTAAAACATAAGGAAATCCTCCCTGTCTTGTAGTAAAATTAAGTCATCACACAAAAACTCACTAAACAAAAAAAGGAGGCTCCCTATGACTTATTCTAATACAAAAACCTACACTTTGAAACGTGATATTTTATCATTTACAAATAAAATATCTAATAAGCTATCCAAACCAGATCGAAAATTCACTGCCGACATAACCTATGGCATGTTAGCTACTGGTAGCTGTCTTCTAACAGACGTTGTAGACCAACTTCATGAAGATACCAAAAAGGATATGCTGTTGCATATCCTCTTTTTTGTCTTATTACTATGATTTGATTATATTTATTTCTAATGCTGTATCATTTTGTTTGTAATGCCATTTTTTTCATCTCTCGGGCATTTTCCATAACTGCATCAGTAATTGCAGCGCCACCAAGGATGCGGGCTAGCTCATTTATTGCAGCCTCATTATCTAATTTTGTTATCTGCGTTTTTGTTATTTCATCCTTAAAATTCTTTTCAATAAGATAATGGTTATCGGCCATAGCAGCTATTTGCGGTAAGTGTGTAATACATATTATTTGATGATTTTTGCTGATAATATTCAGCTTTTCTGCTACCATTTGGGCTGTTCTACCACTAATACCTGTATCAATCTCATCGAAAATAAGTGTTTCAATATTATCAACCTCTGAGAGGATAGTCTTTATACCCAGCATAATTCTTGAAAGTTCACCACCTGAGGCTACAAGTGATAAAGGCTTTACATCCTCACCTACATTTGTGGAAATCATAAATTCCACTACATCATTTCCTCTAGATGTAAAAGTATCATTTTCTTTAAAATCAACCTGAAATTTTACAGATTGAAAATTAAGGGTTTCAAGAACCTTTATAATGTTTTCACTTAAATCCTCTGCTGTTTTTTTGCGAAGGATAGATAATTCATTACATTTTCCTTTTAATTTATTTGTAGCAATTAATATTTTTTCATTTAGAGATGCCAGGGCTTCCTCATAGTGCTTGTAATTAGATAATTTATCTGCAAATTTATCTCTTTCAGACAAAATATCTGTAATAGTCCTTCCGTGCTTCATTTTCAATTTATTAATTTGATTTAAGCGTTCATAGACATAGTTTACCCGCTCCTCATCAAAAGTCATACTATTAATGTATGTACTTAATTCATGATTTAGGTCTTGGCAAATGGAATCCATATCCATAATACTATTATAAAAAGACTGTGTATCTTTGTTGTAGTCGCTAATTTTGCTCAGTATACTGGCAGACTGTGATAATAAGTTTGAAACACTTACATCTTCATTTGATAAGAGATTATATACTTCTCCCAGTGAACCTAGAAGTTTTGCTGAACCTGATATATTTCTTTGTTCTTCCTCTAGTTCATCATCCTCACCAACTTGCAATGATGCATCTTCAATTTCATCAATTTCAAATTCCAAAAAAGAAATTTCCCGACTTCTCGTCTCATCATCCATTGTGAAATCGTCTAATTTTGAAACAAGTTCTTTATATTCCCTGTAGCAAGCACTCACTTCTTCTTTAATAGTCTGCCCTTGCTTATCCAGAAAACTATCCAATATTTCCAAATGTTTGTTCTTATGTAACAATGATTCATGGTCATGCTGTCCATGAACATCTAGTAACAACGCAGCAACATCTCTTAATCTTGCGGCTGTAGCTGTTTCCCCATTGATTTTTATGACACTTCTGCCATTTGTAATCTTTCTTGAGATTATCACAGTGCCATCTTCTTCAACCTCTACCGACAGATTCTTTAATGCTTTAAGAATACTCTCGTCTTCTATTGAAAAAACTAATTCTACCAAAGCATACTCAGCGTTTTTTCTAATAATGTCCTTAGGAATCTTTCCTCCTAATGCAATATTAATAGATCCAATAATAATGGATTTACCGGCACCAGTTTCGCCAGTGAGGATATTAAGTCCTTCTCCAAAATAGACATCTACATCCTCAATAAGTGCCAGATTTTTAACATGCACATTTAATAACATTTCAAGCCTCTTTCTTCCGTCAAATCTGCTATTCTGCAACTATCTTTTTTAATTTATCCATAACTTTAATTGTATCTTCAACATCTCTGATTGCACAAAAAATCGTATCATCCCCTGCTATACATCCAGCAATTTCATTCCATTTTAGGGCGTCAAGTGCTGCCGCAACAGCCATAGCCATACCTGCAGAGGTCTTAATTACAATTATATTCATAGCCATATCCATTGATATAAAACCTGTTTGTAATACCCCAATCAATTTATCATTCATATCCAAATCGCTTGGTGATGTAGTTACATATCTTTGTGCCAAACCTTTTCTTGCAATCTTTGTTATTCCAAGTTCCCTAATATCCCTTGAAACTGTAGCCTGAGTTACCCTAAAGCCAGCATCTTGTAATAATGCAGCTAATTCTTCTTGTGTGTCGATTTCATTGTTGTTAATTAGTTCAATTATTTTTCTCTGTCTGGTTATTTTCATCGCTCATCTTCCTTTTCAATATTTCCAAGAAACTTTCACTGCTTAATTTTATTATATCAGTACTAATATCCGATTTTTTAATGTGTATCCTGTCACCTTCTAATAGTTCAACAGCCCTACCACCATCAAAATATACAAATTTCGAATCTTTTTTATTATTTTTACTTGTACCAATTTCTATCTCTATGGTATCTGTAGGGTCCAATATAATGCTTCTTGTATTTAGTGTGTGCGGACAAACAGGGGTCATAACTATTAAATTAGCTGAGGGTTTGACTATTGGTCCTCCTGCTGACATACTGTAAGCAGTTGAGCCTGTTGGAGTTGCAACAATCATACCATCCGCACGATATTCATTAAGTTTCATACCATTAACATAAATATCAAAATCTATAACTCTTAATGGTCCACTTCTATTAATAACTATATCATTTAATGAGACATTTTGAGAAATGATTTTTTCATCTCTAACAACCTGCCCCATAATCATCATTCTTTTTTCAATTGAATATTTATTCTCTATAAGTTTATCTAATGTATCATCTATTGCTTCTGGTTCGACTTCTGCTAAAAATCCAAGGTTTCCATAGTTTATACCGATAATTGGTATATTTTTACCCATCATATCTCTGGCTGCCTGTAGTAATGTACCATCACCTCCAAGTACAATAGCACAATCGGCATCTATATCCTTGATGTCGTTACCAACATATCCAATATTTGTAGTACACAGTTTTTGGCGATTTGTTAGATAACTCTCAATGTGATGGATAATTTGTTCAATATCATTTTTATCACTGTTTGCAATTACAAAGAATTTATCCATAATCTACCTTTCCAAATTTTCTCCGATTAAGATACCTAAAATCCAGTCTATAAGTTTTCTAAAACTTTATTTGCAATATTTTCAGATGTTAATCCTACTTCAGCTTTTAATATATCAATGCTACCATGTCCAAGGTACATATTAGGTATTCCCACATTTACAACTTTAACTGGATAATTTCTATTATTTACATATCTCAATACTTCTTCACCAAAGCCACCCGTTACAATATTTTCTTCTACAGTTATAATGATTTTGTGATTTTTTGTTAAATTCTCAATGCATTCCTCATCTATTGGTTTTATAAATCTTGCATTTATAAGTGAACAATTTATATTTTTTGATTTAAGGATATCTCTTGCTCCAACTGCAATTTCCGCTGTGGATCCGCAAAAGATAATTGCTACATCTTTTTCTTTATAAAGCACTTCACTTTTTCCGTACTTTATTGGTGTCCTATATTCCTTTAATACTTCACTTGCAGTTCCTTTCGGATATCTAATGGCTAGTGGACCATTAAAATAGCTCGAATACTTTAATGCATCTGCAAATTCATATTTATTCTTTGGTGCAAATATATTCATATTAGGGATAGATCTTAGAAAAGAAATATCATAAATTCCTTGATGTGTCTCTCCGTCACTTCCTACTATTCCAGCCCTGTCGATAACGAATACAACTGGTAAATTCTGGATACAAACATCATGAAGTATTTGGTCATACGCTCTTTGCAAAAATGATGAGTAGATAGCTACATATGGTTTTACTCCCGCTGATGCTAGACCTGCTGCAAATGTCACAGCATGTTCTTCAGCTATCCCCACATCAAAAAATCTATCTGGATGTTCCATTTTAAATCTTTTAAGCCCAGTGCCATCTACCATCGCTGCTGTAATGGCAACTATTTTATCGTTATTTTCAGACAATTTACATATTGTCCTTGAAAATACATCTGTATAAGTAGCCGCCATCTTCTTATTTAATACTTCACCCGTATTTTTATTAAAGCAATCAATTCCGTGAAACTTTGAAGGTTTCTTCTCTGCAAATTCATAGCCTTTTCCCTTTTTTGTAACAACGTGAACCAGAACTGCATGTTCTAATTTCTTAGCTTCCTTAAAAACCCTAATCATTTGAGATACATTGTGTCCATCTATTGGACCTAAGTAAGTTATACCCATATTCTCAAATAACATTCCCGGGATGACCAACTGCTTTATACTGCTTTTAGTTTTACTGATTTGATGAACCAATTTATTACCAACTACTGGTATGCTACTAAGTGTCTTTGTTACGCCATTCTTAACATCATTATACACATGTCCAGTCCTAATTCCTGATAAATACTTGCTCATGCCTCCTACATTTTCAGAAATAGACATTTCATTATCATTGAGAACGATAATAAAATTACGTTTAAGTCTTGATGCATTATTTAATGCTTCAAACGCCATACCTCCTGTAAGTGCTCCGTCTCCAATAACTGCCACAACTGTATCATCCCTGTGTGTAATCTCATTGGCTGTAACTATACCTAGAGCTGCTGATATGGAGGTTGAACTATGTCCCGTATTAAAACAGTCACATTCGCTTTCCCTCCTCTTGGGAAATCCACTAAGTCCACCATGACAACGTAATGTATCAAACTCATCTTTTCTTCCTGTAAGAATCTTATGGGTATATGATTGATGCCCGACATCCCATACTATCTTGTCATCTGGTAAATCTAACACAAGATGGAGTGCCATAGTAAGCTCTACAACACCCAAATTAGAAGCCAAATGTCCACCACGCTTTGAAATTTTATCTATAAGAAATTCTCTAATCTCATATGCTAATAAATCACAGTCATCTTTGTCAATATCTTTTATGTCATTGGGACTATTAATCGTCTCTAGTATCATAATGCACCTTTTATTGCTTTCTATTTATTAGAAACATCACTAATTCATGTAAAAATTCATTGGTATTGTATTCACCTAAAATCTGCGCTGCTTCGTCTGATAGTTCTTTAACTTTTTCCTTACATTTCTCAATACCAAGAATTGTAACATAAGTTGCTTTATTGTTCTTTTCATCACTTAAAACTGGTTTGCCCAGTTCTTTGCTAGTACTAGTTACATCAAGAATATCATCTTGAATTTGAAATGCAAGTCCAATTTTTGAGGCTGCTCTCTCAATGTTTTCTACCTGTTCATCTGATGCATTTGCTAGTATAGCTCCGCACATCATGGCCGCCTCTACTAGAGCGCCCGTCTTTAATTCATTAATAAAATTCAATGTGTCTATATCTTCTTTGTGGCTTGTCATCTCTATATCTACTACTTGGCCACCAACCATACCATACACACCAGCTTTTTTGCTAATTACTTCAAATGCCTTTGCTGCAACTTGAATATTTCCAGATTCGAGGATAGCCTTTGCCATTGTCTCATAGGCTAAATTGAGTAATCCATCTCCACAGAGTACGCCCATAGCATGTCCAAATTTCTTATGAGTCGTCAGATTACCACGTCTATAGTCATCATTATCCATTGCTGGTAAATCATCATGCACTAACGAGTATGTATGAATCATTTCAAGAGCCGCCATAAATGGATACACTTCATTTTCTTCTCCATTAAACATTCTACAAGTCTCCAACATAAGCATTGGTCGAAGCCTCTTCCCGCCAATTTTAACACTGTAATTTATAGCCTCAAAAATGGTCTTTTGCCTTCCTTCTTGATTTGGCAAATACTTGTATATTTCATTGTTTATATATTCTGTTCTCTCTGACAATTCTGTAATAAAATCCATAACTAACCTCAACAATCCATAAATATTTTTATATTAATAAGTGTAAATATTCATCCAAATATTCTAGTCTTCATTTACAATGGTCAATTTTTTTTCCACTTCATCAAGTCTTGTGTTTAAATCTTTCACAAGTTTAAGTCCTTCATTATACATTTCAAAGGATTCTTCAAGGGAAACCTCATCTTCGTCCATTTTTTTTAGAAGTTCACCCAGTATCTTAAATTCTTCTTCAATTGAATGTGCTGTTTCTTTCTTGCTCATATAATCATCCTATCTTTCAACTTTTTCAACTTCATAAATCTTTGAATATATTTTTCCATCAGTTACATCTATCACAATATCATCGCCAATGCCTACACTATGAACACCGGTAATAGCCTTATTGTCTTTTGATACATAAGAATAGCCACTGCTCAATTTATTTAAAGGGGATAGCCCATGGAGCCTTGTAGCATAAATTTGTAGCCTATGCTTGTCCACATCTAATTTACTATACATGAGGTTAAGTAATTGTGCTTGAATATCCTTAACATCCCGTTTTCTCTCTTGCACCCTTTTTATTGGACTGTTATTTTTAAGTCTTAAGACATATTGCTCTAAAACTAATCTCTTCTTTTCATATTTACCACGAAGAGTCTTTTTTAAACCTTGCTCTATAGCTTGTATATCCAATAAGTAGTCATTATAATCAAAAACGGCGAGTTCTGCTGCTGCTGAAGGTGTAGGTGCTCTTAAATCTGAAACATAGTCAGCAATTGTCGTGTCAGTTTCATGACCCACAGCTGAAATAATAGGTGTATTGCAATTAAAAATTGCTCTAGCTACTTCTTCTTCATTAAATGCCCATAAATCCTCAATGGATCCACCACCTCTGCCCACAATAATCACATCTAAATCCATATCATCCAGAGTTTCAACACCTTGAATTATGCTATTTTTTGCCTCAGGGCCTTGAACAATTGCTGAGTATAAATAAAGTGATATATGGGGATTTCTTCTAGTGGAAATATTTATGATATCTTGAATGGCTGCCCCTGTCGATGCAGTAACGATGCCAACTTTCCTAGCATACTTTGGAATAGGCTTTTTATATATTGAATCAAACATGCCCATTTCCTCAAGTTCATTTTTTAGTTGCTGGAATTTTTTATATAAATCGCCTTCGCCATCCAATGTGATTTTTTGCGCATAGAGCTGGTATTTCCCATCACGCTCATACACACTTACGCTACCAGTAGCACACACCTTTTGACCTTCCTTCATCGAAAAATTCAAACCTTTTCGACTGCCTGCAAACATAACACTAGCCAAACATGAATTTTCTTCTTTAAGGGTGAAATATATATGACCTGAAGAGTGATATTTACAATTAGAAACTTCACCCTTTATTGTAATATTACCAAGGGCAAAGTCCTCTTCAAACATTCTCTTTATATATGAATTTACTTGTAAAACTGAATATACATTACCCAATGGTTTTCACCTACTCAACTAGTTTGCCGAGAATACCATTAATAAATGATGGTGAATCATCTCCACCATATATTTTTGCTATCTCAACCGCTTCATTAATCGCAACACTAACAGGTACATCTTCCTCATACTTTGCTTCATAATATGCAAGTCTAATAATAGTAAGATCCACCTTACTCATTCTAAAGACATTCCAGCCTTCACTTACTTTTTCAATGGCTTCATCTATCTGCGGTAAATGTGAGATGATATCAAAAACTTTGTTGTGCACATATTCAGATTCTTTATCTGTCATACTTGCAACAACTTCTCTATACAGAACATATTGTTCCTCCATCTCTGATAATTCATGAAATTCTTTAAAGAACAATGTTCTAAATGTATTCTCTCTTAACTCTCGTCTTGTCATGGTGCAACCTTTCTACTATATAATAGATAACCCGTCCTTAAAGTATATACTTTTAGACGGGTTAATAATCAAATACTATTTTGTATTTTCTAATGCAACGCCTGCAATGCTAACATTAACTTCTGATACTGTAAGCCCTGTCATATTCTCAATGGCTGTCTTTACCTTTTCTTGTATCTGCTCGGAAACTGTTGGAACGTTGTATCCGTATTCGATATTAATAGCTAAGTCAACTGCAACACAATCAGTGCCTACATTTACTTTAACACCTTTTGATAAATTTTTCATTCCTAATTTAGAAATTATCTCCTTTGTGATGTTTCCTGCCATAGATGAAACACCCTTAACTTCTGTAGCAGCTAAACCTGCAATTATAGCAACTACATCGTCTGCTATCTGAACAATGCCTACGTTTGTATTCTTTTCCACTATATTTTCCTCCTAGATTCCGACTTAATCTAATATTAGTATTATACCAAAAATGCTTGTAAATGCAATAAAATTATTTTACTTTGAGGAATCTACTATTGTAAACAATAAGTCTCTAGTAGTTAAAATATCCATTTTTCTTTAAATTATTGCTCAAATGCAATTTGAATATACGTATCTCGTTCTTTAAGTAAACGCTGATATTCATCCTGTAAATCTATATCATTTCCCATCCTTAAGGGTTCAACAATTTCGACTAAAATATTAAACAAAGATGTAATCCCAAGGTTTGAAACCACACCCTTCAACATATGTGAGTACTCAAAAGCCTCTTTTATCTGGTGCTGTTTGAGGGCAATTCCTAAATTTTCAAAACCCTCATCCTCAAGCATTTGTTTTAGGCAATCAACGTAAAAATCATCATCTCCCATAAATCGATTTCTCGTTGCCTCCATCTCACAACCTTTATTAATCAATTCTTCTATTATTTTATTCATCTCTCATATCCTTTCATTTAAAAGAATGTTCCTTCCGAGTACTTTTATATTATTACAGGCTCACTCATAAGCCTGTTTCTAAATTCTTCTTCTGTGAGTGGTTTTGCAAAATAATACCCTTGAACCATATCACATCCCATCCCTTTTAACATAGTTACTTGAGACTGTTCTTCTACACCTTCTGCTACTACAGATAAATCTATCTTCTTTGCTAAATCGATGACCGAACTCATTATGCTTCTATTCTTAATATTACTTCCACTGTTCTGAATAAATTTCATATCTAACTTAAGTATATCTATCGGAAACTCTGATAGCATATTTAGTGATGAATAACCGCTTCCAAAGTCATCCATTTCAATGATAAATCCTTGCTCCTTCAGCTTTTCAACAACAGAAAGAAGCTGTTCTTGATTTTCAGTATATGCACTCTCTGTTATCTCTAAATGTAAATGTTTAGGTAATAATCCATGAGCAGTAACTATGTCCATAAGAATCTCTGGAAGATTTTGTTTATAGACATCCTTTCTTGAAACATTTACAGATACAGGAACATATTTTTTTCCTGTCTTTATCCACCGGGCTATATACTCACATGTTTTATTCCATACATATATATCTAAGTCAGTGATAAATCCGTTTTTCTCTAAAATAGAAATGAACTGTCCCGGATTCATAAATCCCTTTTCTGGATGTATCCATCTAACTAACGCCTCGGCTCCTGCCAGTTTTCCTTCTAGAATATTATACTTTGGTTGTAAATACACCTTGAATTGATTGTCTTTTAAAGCCAAATCTATATCATTAGTTATCTCTTGTTCTACTAACATCTTTTCTCTAAATGAATCATCATAATACGCATATTGCTTGTTAAAATCACTCTTTATGGATTTCACTGCCATAACAGCTCTATCACACATAGCATTTACATTCACATTTATATCATCTACATTATAAATTCCAAATTTTACATGAAGTTTCATATCAACAGGGTATGCAATCATACTACTCTCGATATCATCCACCATGCACTCTAAATAACTTTCTGTCCTCTCCATAAACAACAGAAACTGGTCTGCATAAACTCTAGCGCAAAGATTGTGTTTTTTCTTTGTAATAATCTCCAGCTTATCTGCCAGATATCCTAAAAGTTTATCACCTTCTTCTACTCCATATGTGTCATTAACTAATTTGAAATTAACTATGTCCAATGCCACTATATCATACTTTTTATTCATTTCACGTTTAAGCCTCAAATCAACCATATGCATAAAAGCCTCTTTACTGTATAAGCCCGTAAGAACATCTCTCTTAAGGATATTTACAGTAATCGTTGCCTCATGCATAACAATAAGATTATTAAGTCTTTTCTTTAATATGTCTGCATTGTATGGTTTTGATACAAAATCACTAGCGCCAAAATTTAATGCCTTTAATTCCGAGTCTTCTCCATCTTTTTGACTTGTAACAAGTACTGGAATTCTTGACAAAAAGGCATCCTTAGCCAAAACCTCAAGGACCCCATAACCATCTAAAATAGGCATCATAATATCAAGGAGAATCGCGGAAATACCTTCACCTACTGAATGTAAAATACTTAGGGCCTCCTCACCATTTTCAGCTGTAATCACATCGTAATCACTTTCAAGTATTTTAATAAGTATTTTTCTATTAATCTCCTGGTCATCTACAACCAAAACTTGTCTCTGAGTATTCATATACTATCTCCAATCTACTTTTCATTAGTGTGTCTTCAATGTAGATTAAAAACCAAATTTCACTATATATTATAGATTAATTATACACCTTTAACATAATAATATCAATCAAATAATAGACCTAGCCACTATACATTAATGTAGTTTTTACTTATGATAAGGTTCATTATTTATTATACGGTAACTACGGTAAATTTGTTCCAATAATACAACTCTCATTAGTTGATGAGGAAATGTCATTTTGGAAAAGCTTAGTTTATAATCACTTCTATCAGAAACACTACTATGTAATCCCAAAGATCCTCCAATGACAAAGGTAATATTCCCATTACCTGTTACCCCTATATTTTCTATTTTCTTTGATAATTTTACCGAATCCACCATCTCACCGCTAATTTCTAATGTAATAACATAGGAATCCTGCTTGATGTTTTTTAAAATTTTCTCTGCTTCTTTTTTCTTAATTATATCCTCCATAGCATCTGATGCATTATCTGGAGTCATCTCATCTTGAACCTCAATTATATTAAGTTTTATATATCTAGATAATCTTTTAGAATATTCATCTATGGCCATTGTATAAAATTTTTCTTTTATTTTCCCTACGCAAATCAAATCTATTTTCATAAAAATCTCATCCTTTTGTTTTAATTATTGCTTTATTCTTGCTTATTTGCTTGTTTATAATACTAAAATATTATATAATCTAATCTATAAAATGTATACAATTTTATACAGAAAGGATTTCTGATATTTATGACAGATGAAAACATCGATTTCAATGAAGATTCTTTAACCAAATCAACCCAAAGTAAAACGAAACATTTTGAATCTGCTACAAACAAATATAAAAACACCATAGATTCCGCTGTTAGTTTACTGATTGTTGGTGTTGGTGGACTTATCATACTTCTTCTGATTTATTTTGATATTATTCACTTTAATATTAATCCCACCACAAGAACTATGATGTTATTAGTTATGGGTGCTGTATTTCTAGTTTTCATTATTTCTGGATTTATTTCTTTAAAATCCTCCAAGAAATATAAAACTATGATTGTTGCAGAAAGTTCCAAATCAGATGAAATTGTTGCCTTTATTAAAAACAACATTAGCAAAGATGAGATAGATACAATGTGCAAATTCTCTAATACCGATACTGACGAGGAAAAATGCTTTGCGAGAATCGAAATTATTTCTTCAATTCTTGCTTCACACTTTTCCGATTTTAATGAAACTATGATTTCTGATATTATCGACAATGAATATGACAATATATTCAACTAAAAAAGATGTTTAAATTAAAAATCAAAGAATTAAACTTATCTTTCGATTTTCAATTTGAACATCTATTTTTTTAGTTTGCTGTTGTATCTACATCGTCTTATAGACCAGGAAGGGTATATTCGCCTCCCTCAGCATTTATAATTTCTGTATTTATTGTTGCATCATGGGTATTTACACCATATATTGTGACTGCAAGTACAGTTCCCGCATCATTACTTTCTGTTGCAAGAAAAATGAAATATTCATCTTTTCCAATAATTGCAATCCTATCATATGTAACTTCTATAGTACCATATGGAGTTTTTCCATCCTCAAGCATTATCTCATCTTTTACTAATTCTTCCTCAACTAATTTTTTACTATCAGCAAGGGAAATAACACGTGAAATATTTAAGTTATATGCTTCTGTTGTAATAGCACTAGGCAAATCATATTCATTAAAAACTATAACTTTGAATTTGCTGGTTCCCCTAGGCATATCAATAGGGTCTGTATATTTTTTAGATTCTTTTGTTGGGTCTGTACCGTCAAATGTGTAATATGCGGTAGAACCCTGTGGAACCTCAACTTCAATAGTCATAAAATCACTGTACGAACCACTGCTAGGGGTCACTTTTGGAGCATTCAATTCACCTTGAGTAATATTGTATTCGAAAATAGTTCTTTTACTTTCTATACCATTTGCATCAACTGCAAAGCATGTAAGTTTTGCTGAACCTTCTCCAAGAATCTTAACACCTTCACGATATTCAACACCACCATTCAATGAATTCCCATCAGCATTCAAGGTATAGTAGATTTTATTACCCTCTGTTGCTGTCAGTTTCACAATAACATATCCTGCATAATTTCCACTTTCCTGCTCTGCCACAGGTGCCTCTGGTAAATACTTTGATAATGCTTCAAAGATATCATCATCTTTTATTTTAACAATTAAATTGTTGATAGATGTATATTGATTATTGTTATAATAATAGTCAACAAGTGCAACATAGTTATCAGCACTGTTTTCACCAAGATCAATAAGTTCTAGTAGATTGGAAGCATAATCAGATGTTAATCCACCATTCAATCTATATATGCTATCCAATAAAATCCTTGCCGCTATTTCTTCCTTATCACTTGTTGATAAACTAATAGCCTTAATACAGTATTCAATAGCCTCATCATATGACTTCTCTTCACTTGCTTCTAACGCTCTATTATAATTACCATCATATGTCTTTTTTGACTTCATATCCGAAAGTAGAAGTACAGTCAATATAACTATTCCAATAATGGCTATGATTCCACAAGTACAAGCAGCAATAATAAGCTTCTTTTTTTTATTATCTGAACTCTTTTTTAAATTTTCTTTATTGTTTGAAGGATTACTATTTTTTGAAGAATTTTCCCTCGGTGCTTTTTCTTCTTCTGTCTCTCTTAGCATATCTCTTGATACCCTTGGTTTAGATGGGGTTCTTGTAATATCCACCATCTTTAGTTCCATATTAATCTCATCATAAGGAACATCCACCGTTATCATAGGAGCTACATCGTCTTCACTTGGATCCTCCATGCTTGGTTTATCTTCTTCCTCTAATAATTCCAAAACGCTACTTGCTAGTTCAGCCTCAATAACATTAAAATCAGGATCAACCTGAATAGGATTTCCACATTTTAAACAAAATCCTTGGTTTTCACTTAATTCATTGCCACATTTACTGCACTTCATAAATAATCTCCTTGCTATTTTGGGATTTTGGTAACGTAGACCTTACAATAAAGAATCTTGCCATTTACATTTGCAGTAATGATACATGATCCTACTGAGCGTCCAATAACTTTACCATTTGCAACAGTTGCAACTCTTGCGTTGCTAGTATACCACTTTATGGACGTAGTTGCACCAAAAACATCTAAATCATAATAATCATATTGTTCTATTGATATGCTTGAAGCGTTTAATGCTAGCACTATAACTTCACATGAATCTTCAATTCCAGAATCAGCAATACAATATATTTGAGTTTGACCCTGACCTTTTGCATATACATTTCCATTACTATCTACTGTAGCTACAGAAGTATCTCCAGATACCCAGGTGTATTTGTCTGTTGATTTTGTAGGTTTCAATCTAGCTGTTAATTGTGTTGATTGACCCGGTAACATTGTAATACTTGTAGAATTTATCACAACTGATGTAGCTGGCACAGCAGGTTTTACTGTTACCTTAACTCTTGCTGATATATTATTTCCATCGGTAGATGTAGCCGTAACATAGCATACACCTTGCTTTACACCTGTTATAGTTCCATTATAATCAACTCTAGCAACTTCACTGTTTGATGAAGCCCAATCAACATCATTAAATGTGGCATTTGATGGAGTCACTGATGCTTTTACTGTTACGTCTGCACCTTCCATAACTGTTACAGTTGAAGGATTAACTGATATTCCTGTGACTGGCCTCACTGATGTAATATTAACACTATCACTAATTCCACTTCCATCTTTAGCTGTAGCTGTTATAGTTGCCATACCATAACCTACTGCTGTAATATTCCCTTTAGAGTCAACCTTTATAACAGACGGTTTACTTGATGACCATGAAACCCCCTGATTTGTTGCTGTTTTTGGTGTAACTGCAGCTGTAAGTCTCCTAGTAACTCCATAGTTAATATATTCGCTAGAATTAGAAATTTTTATGCTAGTTACGAATTCATAAACATTTACTTTACAACTAGCTACAAGACCCCTTTCTACTGTAGTAACAATAATAATACAACTACCACCTGATACACCAGTAATAATACCATTGCTATCTACTGTAGCCACTGATGGATCACTTGATAAGTATGTTACTGATTTATTATCTGCATCCAATGGTTCGACCGTAGGAATAAGTACAAATTTTTCTCCTGTATATATAGTTGCCATAGTGGCATTTAATGAAATACCTGTTACAGGTTCTGTAACAATAACGGTACATTTGTCAGAAATACCTGTATCTTGTGATGTGGCAATAATTGAACATTCTCCAGGTTGGAGTGTTGTAACCATTCCTGTCTGATCTACCGTTGCAATACTTGTGTCTGATGATGTCCATACTATAGTTTTATTAACTGCCGACTCTGGTCCGGCAACTGCATTTAACCAGAAAATTGTTCCTTTTCTGACTGTCATGCTATTCGTATTCATCTTTACGGTTGTAACCGGCTGATAGACGGATACATTACACACATCAATTACTCCACTATCCACTGACTGTACGATAACAGTAGCATTTCCGCTACCTGTAGCAGTCATAAGACCCGTTTCATCTACTGTTATAACATCAGTATTTGAAGAACTCCACCATAGCAATTTATTAGTAGCGTCCTCTGGCTTCACTTCTGCTGAGAGTCTAAATGTATCCCCTATCTTCAAAGTTACATCTGTATAATCAAGTGTTACAGATGTAACTGGCTGATTTACATAAAATTCACATGTTGCAATGAGGTTAGTTCCATTCACCCCTATGTCAACTGTTTGACAAATAATTGTTGCTTTACCTGGTGAAACAAATGAAACAAGACCATTAGCATCAACTACTGCAACAGCAGTATTAGAGGAAGACCATGTCACTTTTCTATTAACACCATCACTATCTGGAGTAATAGTATAAGAAAGCTGATATGTCTCAGCTGACATAGATGTAGTCACCTCTGTCTTGGTAAGTGTTATTCCGGTAACCGGTACTCTTACGTGTACCTTACAAGATGCAACTTGAATACCATCTGTAGTAATCGCGGAAATAACCACGTCACCACCACCTACTGCTGTTACAAGACCATTTACATTTGTTGATTTTTCTACTGTTGCTATTCTATCATCAGATGAAACCCATTTAACATCTAGGTTATCTGGTATTTGTCCTGATTGAGAGTTAAATATCAATGTTAATTGATATTGTTGTCCGATAGTAACCTCTATTTCACTTTCATTCATCTTTACATCTTCAACTGGCTCTCTAACATATACCGTACAAGTAGCATACTTACGTACTCCATCTGCAGTCTGCTGAATGGCTGTAATAGTTGCCGTACCTGTACTTACACCAGTTATTGATGCTTCATATTTATCTGTAGCAGAGGATGTTACTGTGGCAACACTTTCATTTGATGACATCCACGAAATTGTTGTCCTATCACTGCTGTCTGTTGGAATAGCTGATAAATTAAAGCTACTGCCTTTATTTAAATAATGGGTTGTTTCACTAACCGCGAAGTTGTCAATAACTACGATAGTAATACTAGCTCTATGAGTTGTTGCTGTATCATTTGGAAATATTCTGCTATCTAGTGTTGCTGTTATTACAGCTGTACCTCCACCAACAGCAATTACATTTCCATTTGAATCAATCGTTGCAACCGATGTATTTGAGGATGTCCAGTTAACACTTGGTGCAAATGAATCATCGACATTAACATCTAGAGCAATAGTATCCCCAACTGCCATTGACTTGTCACCACCGCTAATACCAAATTGGACCTTAACTTTTACTTTATCACCATATTCAGCTACAATCTTTTCTACTGTATCTAAATCTGCAAATTGTTCTATTTGACTAAAATTATATTTTGGGTAAATATATACTTCCTCAATACCTACTTGGTCACCATATACATTACCGTATGCATCTACTGATACAACTCCATTACCTGAATTGAGGGAACCCCAATAAACATTATCAGCGTCCAATGTGTTGGTAATGCCTGCTTCAAATAAATTCACATATGCTGAGGCACCTACTTCTACATTATCATGATTCGTAAATCTTGCTGGTACAATAACAACAAATTCTACAACCTGTCCATCTGGTGATGGAGTTGTTGCTTTTATAGTTGCTACACCACTGCCAAGTGCCTCAATATTGCACATACCTGCACTCGTACCTGAGTTTGTAACTCTTATAACATTCTCATCAGAGGATGTCCATGTCAATGATTCTGTATTTGCATTTGAATAATTCGTAGTTAAAGTTGTCCCACTGCCTACTTCAAGAGTTTGAAACTGGGAATCCATTCTACTAAATCCAACTGATACAATAAGGGATTTTGTCTTTGAATAATCACCATTGGTATATGTAGCAATAAGTTCAGCTCTACCTGCACCTACAGTATATACAGTTGCTGTACCATCATGATTGTCGTTTAAACCTACTACCTCTGCATTTGAGGTAGACCAGGAAACATTACCCGGCACTATACCTGTACTCTCGTCTGGTGCTACTCCCGTCACTGTGGCCGTAACTGTATCCACTGTGTTTATCTCCCAAGCACCCGTATGTTGGGCTGCAGTAGTTATAACGATACCTATCTCATCAGCAAAAGCAAATGATATACCAATAGCTGCTACAATAATAACTACCGTTGCCGATAATAATTGCTTCCAATATCTCTTAAGTTGTTTCATAAAAAACTCCTTTCAAATGCTATATATTTAATAGGCGTTTGCGAAACGCCACAACCCGCATATATACGGGATATTTCTTTTATAAAAAAACAACAACTCCTCACTGATTTATGGTAAAATTGAGTTATTGACAACCAATTTAATATCCATACACCAAG
>FZPS01000197.1_pt214 | contig 59949 bp, 62 predicted proteins | sample 1817821 | NCBI WGS metagenome assembly FZPS01 (sample SAMEA104158645, study PRJEB21678) | metagenome | place: Germany | collected 2015-04-21 | reverse complement strand
GAAATTTAAGAAAAGGAAATTATGATATAGATGATATTAGATTATATAAATTGTTGGAAAAAAGCAAATGCTTTTTGGGCAATTATGGTGAAATTACAGATTTAGAATATATATATGATGTAATTGAATCCATCAAAAATACATTTTTTGTAGAAGACAAACGCAAAATAACTGGTAATATCACTTTAATGGGGGTACTTAATTCAGAAATACAATCCTACGGAAATGTCATTATATCCGGTAATACCTGTTTCAACACTAAAATTTATGCTAGCGGCAAAGTCTCTATATTAGGGAACCTAAGGGGGGGAAATGTAGAGTCTGAAAAAAGCGTAGAAATCAATAAAGTTGGAACTAATATGGGGTCAAAAACCTTTATAAGAGTACCTGATAAAGGTTTTATCAAAATGAGAATTGTCTACCCCGATACTACAATTATGATTGGAAGACATTCATATAAATTTATCAGTCATCAAACAAATATTTATGCAAGAGTTGTAAAAAACAAACTGATTTTTAAGTAAGTCTTTTTAATATGGTTTAAAACTTTTTAAAATAAATTCCCTTTTAAAAAATAGTTAAAGGTTAAGGAGGGTTTTATTATATGGAAACTTTATTGAAATATATGGATATGGAATTAGCATTGGAAGTAGTGGATAAAAACGGTGAAAAAGTTGGACCTTCTTATACAACAGAAATTGTTCAAGTTAACGCTTCAGACGATATAGACATATCAGCACCTGTCTTTGACAAATACACTATACCACTGCCAACAAATACAGAAATTAAAATAATTTTAAGAAAAGCACCGCCAGAAAATATATTCTTAAATGGTGTGGTTGTTTCTAAATCCAATACTGGAAATGATACTTTACTGAAAATTAAATTAAATGATGAAAAGGGTCAAAAACCCCATAATTCTTCAGTAGTTAAAATAGACTGCGATTTAAAGGCAGAGTATCTTCAAATTAATCTAAAAGATAGGGAGGAATTTAAGCTGTCGAAAGTGATAAACATAAGTAAATATGGCTTAACTTTATTGTTAAATGATGATTTAGATCTGCATGAACTACTTGATGTCTATATCTGGATTGACAATAGGAAAATAATAAATGCAGTATGTGTTGTCACTGAAAAAAAACTATGGTCAAATACAAATGAATATAAATACCAAATGGAACTTAAATTTTCTGAAATCACCGAACCAGCTAAAGATACCATAATAAAATATATTTTTAAAAAACAAAAGGAATATCTAAAAAAAAGATAAACTAATTTATACAAAATATTTTTTTAAAGTGCCTGTTTTGCTTATGCTTATTTTTGCAATAATTTCAGTTCCTTCTTCCTTGTGCTCTTCATTTAGTATTTTTCCATTTTGATGCAAATAAGAAATTATCCAACCTTCAGCATATGGTACAAATAGCTTTACCTCAGCTTCATTCTGCGGCAGTGCTTCTAATATTCCTTTTTTTAGTTCTTCAATGCCATCACCATTTACAGCAGAAATTTCAAAGGACTTGCCATTTTTGTTTATTACACCAGGTCTTATATATTGAGAAATTAAATCTATTTTATTAAATGCCATTATAATAGGCTTGTCTAAAACGCCTAAATCTTCTAAGATGCTATCCACCACTTTAACTTGCTCCTCTACCTCCTCACTTGACACATCCACTACATGAATTAGTAAATCTGCATACACAGCCTCTTCTAATGTAGATTTAAATGCCTCAATAAGGTGGTGGGGCAATTTTCTTATAAATCCTACTGTATCAATAAGCAGTGCATATTTTCCATCCTCTAATGGCAGTTTTCTTGTGGTAGGGTCTAGTGTTGCAAATAATTTATCTTCTGCAAATACATCTGCATCACATAATTTGTTCATAAGGGTGGACTTGCCAGCATTTGTATATCCCACCAATGCAATAACAGGCATATAGTTGTCACTTCTAGCATTTCTTAGAGAATTTCTTCTGTTTTCTATCTCCTCTAATTGTGAATTTAAATACTTTATTCTCCTTCTTATATGGCGTCTGTCAGTCTCAAGCTTTTTTTCTCCAGGTCCCCTTGTTCCTATACCTCCTCCAAGTCTTGAAAGCTGTATCCCAAGACCTGAAAGCCTTGAAATTCTATATTTTAGCTGAGCCAGTTCTACTTGAAACTTTCCTTCTTTGGATCTGGCTCTTTGAGCAAATATATCAAGAATTAAGTTGGTTCTGTCTATCACCTTAACTCCAACTATACTTTCTATATTGCTTATCTGAGCACCTGAAAGTTCATCATCAAAAATAAGTAAATCTGCATGAAGTACCTGGCATATAAGCCCGATTTCTTCAAGCTTCCCCTTCCCTACATAAAAAGCCGGATCCTTCCTTGGTCTTACTTGAAGTATTTTTTCCAGCACAACGGCACCTGCAGTAGTTGCAAGTTCTTCCAATTCATCCAATGACCTTTCACCATAACTCATTCCATTAATTTTGTTTTTGGATCCACTTTCTAATCCCACAAGAACTGCTCTTTCACTTTCTTCTTTATTTTTGTGTAAAGAAAGAGTCTTTTCTTTGTCTATTTGAAATATATAGTCTATTAGCTGATTAATTCTATCGTCATCTGCAGTAAAAGGCCCAAAAATTTTGGACTTTTTAAATTCTCCACTGTCGTCCCTTTGGGGAAGAGCTGCATATATTTCATATGCTCTTCCTTCTTTTACGCCAATGGCAATCATAGCATCCAACCGTAAATTTAACATAGAACTTAAATCAACTGCAGATACCATTCCTCCGCCACTTGGATGGGTATGAACGCACCTTATGCCAGACAGCCTATTAAAGCTCCTTCTTCCTTCAACCAAAGGAAGAGAAACAGTACTGCTGTCTCCAATGCTTATGTCGGTTATATTTCCTTTTCTATCAATATACACAGCTATTTCACGGTTAATTTTCTCTGTCAGCTCTGCCATTTTAGAAGCAAAGTCTTGTGTAATTAAAATACCACCTGGAATTTTAAAATCATATATTGCCTCAATTTCCTCTAGAACAGAACTCTTTAGCGATTCTATATTGCCCTTTAGGATAGCTCTTCACCTCTTTTTTTGCTCCTTAAATTATTCCATATTTCTTTCCTGCAGCCTCTAGAGCATTAAGTGCCTTGTCTAAGTGCTCCTTGGTATGTTCACACATTAAACTCATTCTAATTCTTGAAAGTCTTTTTGGCACTGCAGGATACAAAACAGGATTAGCGTATATATCAGCTTCATGGAGATACCTGCACATTTCCCTTACCTTCAGCTCATCCCCTACTATTATTGGGAATATTGCCGTCTCAGAATTACCAAGGCAAAATCCTAAATCTTCAAGGTTTTTCTTAAAATATCTAATGTTCTCCCATAACCTTTCTCTACGGTCTGGCTCACTTTCAATTACATTCAGTGCTTCAATAATTGAAGCTGTAGCCTGTGGAGTCATTGCAGTGGAAAACATATATGTCCTGGAATAAAAATTTAAAAGACTCACCAACTCTTTGTTTGTAGCAATAAATCCACCTACACCTCCAACAGCTTTTGAAAATGTACCAGCAACAATATCCACTTTTCCTTCAATATTAAAATATTCTGGCGTTCCTCGGCCATTTTCGCCTATAACGCCTGTGGCATGTGCCTCATCCACCATAACATATGCTCCATACTTTTTAGCTATTTCCACTATCTCGTCTAGAGGTGCTATATCCCCATCCATTGAATAAACACCATCAACTGCTATAAGCTTTGTCCTGTATTTATCCTTTACCTTTTTTAATACACTTTCCAAACTGTCCATATCATTATGTTTAAAAAACTTAATATTTGTATTTTTACACCCGTCAATTATACTGGCATGAACCAGCATGTCAAGAATTGCCACATCCTCCTTGTGAAGCATAGAAAGGAGTGTACCGGCATTTGAACCAAATCCTGAGGTATATATAATTGCATCCTCACATCCTTTAAAAGCTGCAACTCTTTCTTCTAGCTCAATGTGTATATCTAAAGTTCCTCCTAAAAGAGGCACACTTCCAGCACCTGCCCCATATTTCTCTAATGCAATTCTTCCCGCTTCCACAACTTTTGGGTGCCTGGTGAGGTTCAAATAGTCATTAGATGCTAAGTACACCATTTCTCGAATTTCCCCGGTATAACTGTCTATAATTTGCCTAACTGGACCAGAACCTTCAATTGCAACTCTTTTGTACTGCAAATGCTTTTTTTCTCTAAGGTCTTCTAAAAGCTCATAGTATTTATTAGCTCTTTCCATTATGTCAACATCAGGCATGTTAAAAAAATCTGAAAAACTTAAATTAGTTGAATCCATCTTTCCCCTCCAAAATAATTAATAGCATTTTTTTAATAACAAGTTTACTTAATCAGCTAAAACTCAATATGAAATTATATATTTTCAATCAGGCTTTAGCAAGACTTTTATCGACTTTTCCCTTCCTTTTGAAGTTGCCACATCTATTGCCTTTTTATATTCACTTAATTTAAAAATATGAGTAACAAAAGGCAACATATCTATTTTATCAGATAAAAGCATATCAAGTCCAATTTTATATGTTCTAATTTTCTCCCCTTTAAACATATCACTTCCATAACAGTATATTCCCTTTAAATTTATTTCTTTAAACCAAATAAGTGTCCAATCAATATCTATATTAGCAGCAAGCCCTGTTAATGTAATTGTGGCCCCTGTTTTTGCATATCTTAAAGAATCACTTATGCTTTTTTTAGAACCCACACAGTCAAATATCTTATCAAAACCGCCTAATAAATATCTTTCACCCATTATTGGCTTTTGTATAGAAGCTTTGGTTATTTCCCCTATTTCCCCCATCAAATTTTCTGAGGAAGAATAAATTACCCTGTCTGCACCATATTTTTTAGCCAGTTCTCCCTGGAAAGGATACCTTGCCATAACAGTTATATCTGCCCTGCACCCTGCATACCTTAAAAATGCCACCATTAAAAGCCCAACAATCCCCATTCCTATAATAAGTACTTTTTCAGTATCTTTAGGAAAACTAACAAGAGCTGGATGAATAGCTGATGCTAAAGGATCAACAAGAACTGCCTCTTCACTTTTTAATCTGTCAGGTACTTTAAACAATTGTGACTTGTGGGCAATGTAATATTCCCCCCAGCTTCCTCCTGTTTCTTTGCAAGTCCCAAGCATCATTCCTGTTAGTATATCACCCTTTGAAAAATTGGAACACTGATTGGTTCTGCCTTCGCTACAGGCTTTGCATTTAGGAATATTTCTTGTTTCACAGGGAAGCAAAATATCTGCAACAATCCTGTCTCCTATGTCAAATTCTTTTACATTTGCTCCTTTTTCCACTATAATACCTACATTTTCATGTCCAATTACAAATTTATCTGACACAAAAGGTGAAAGAGTGGGAGTATCATGTAAAAAAACTAAATTAATATCACTTCCACAAATGCCACCATATATGGTTTTAACCTTTACCCAATCATCTCCTAAAAGTTCTGGTTCTTTTACTTTCTCATACTTTACACAAGATAGCTTACCACAATAAAAGTTTTTATTTATTTTTCCCGCTATTTGAGTAAAAATGTATTTTGACACACTAGAATCAAATGTCACAGCATGCATTTTAAGTATCATTCCTTTCAGTTTCAAAGGGTTTAGACTCCCGTAGAGCCAAAACCTCCCCCTCGGTCAGTTCCTATATATTTCACAGAGTCCACCTTTACAAAATTAATGCGTGGAACAACCTGAAGCACTATTTGAGCTATTCTGTCACCCTTATTTATTTTATATGTTCCCTTTTTATTTCCACTACTTTTAATTTCAATTAAAGAATAATCAGATTTTTCTGAGGTATTAGTCATTATTATCCCTAATTCGTCTCTGTATCCACTGTCAATAGTTCCCGGTGAATTTGATATTCTAAGGGGCGTCTTGTAAGATATTCCACTCCTTGGCCTTACCTGTATCTCATATCCTTTTGGAATGGCCAGTTTAATTCCTGTGGGAACTATAACCGTCTGTCCTGGTTCTATTAAAACATCCTCTGCCGCATAAACATCCATCCCCGAATCACCTTCATTGGCATAGGTTGGTATTATGGCATCTTCCCTGCAAATTTCCAAATATACTGTTACATCATTCAAAAAAATCCCTCCTATAATACACCCCTTAAAAAGTGCCCTTTTGTAAACCCTTCTTTCTTTATATCCTCTATTAGGGATTGATGTTTTAAAAATGCATCAACCTTATTTTGGGCAATATCCTTGTACATATTAACTATATTTTTAATCTTTAAAGGCCCTTCATCTGTAAAAGCAAGTCTTAGCACATCAATTCCCCATGAACTCATTTTATCAATATTTTCTGTAAAAAGTAATACTTGCCCGTTGAAAATTGTAGTCCTGCAATCTATATTGTCCATTATAACTGGAAATTTCATGTTTTTTCTGTCTTTTAAATAAAAACCTTCTTCCCTGCATTTATTTTTGCATCCTTCTAAAGCGCATAAAGGACAGTACTGGCTTGTCATAACAGGTATTCTCCCATAAACCAGCACTTCCTTTTGAAAACCTGAAATATCTTCAAGACTTTTTATCTGATTTAAATTCATCTCATAAGAAAGTGAAGCACCTAAAAATCCTAAATCTTTCAATGTACAAATGCTGCTGCTGTTAAAAATATTAAGTGAATAGTCTCCCATCACCTTTATATCTTCTATATTACTTACCTTTTCTATATCTTTTAAAGTTCCTATATTTCCTATAATAAAACCATCAACACCAGCACTAACCAAAGGTTTTAGTCTTGATTTTACAATGTTTTGATAATTTCCCCGTGTTATTGGAGGAATACTTATAAACACTTCCCTTGTTCTTTTTTTTATATTAAAAATCATTTTAATCTTTTCTTCATCTTCAAACATTTTTATGGGCAGATACACCCTATCTGCACCAACACAATAGTAGTCCTCTTTTCCATCTGTTTTATAAAAATATGCAGCTATAACAGGACCTTTATCTTCAAAAACTTTTTTCTCCCCATCTGCCTTTTCTTCATTTTCACATAAAAGCTTATCAAATTCCTTTACACTAACTCTGTTATACTTATCTTTTTTATATTCTTCTATTTTTTTTATAACTTCTCTTCTCAAATTATTTATCTCACTTATAGGTAAAGAAACACCTTCTTCTAAATTAATATTTATCTTCTTAAATTCAAAAGCAGTTCCCCCTGTCTTCTCTAATTGTTCTTTTATCCTCTCTTTTGTAAGTGGGCGGTTTATTGATTTTTGTGTAAGTTTTGTACCTTTTACTTCAAATTTATTTCCCAAATTATCTTTCACAATAAAAATTGCTGGCATACCATATGAAATGTTAATTTCACCTTCAATATAAATCTTCCGTATAGCCTTACCTGAAAAAGTTTCTGCTGCTTGTGCATTTAATTTATTGCTAGATGTCTTATAAACTTTATCTCCCTTTGAAATATTTCCCCTAATACTGCCTATTGATACCACTTCACCTATATTAGAATCCCTGACATCTCTTTTTTTATTTTTTATTGAAGTTACAATTGTCCCCGGACTTTCATCTTCACCGTTCCAGATTTCAATTCCATCTCCAATAGAAATGCTATCCTGAAGCTTTAATGTGATTGTCTTTAAACGCCTATCATAGGAAATTACATTGCCAAGACATACCCCCCAGTTTTTTGGCTTTTCAAAGGACATTATGCTCCTTCCTGTCTTTCCTTTTAAATGTCCCTCTGTAAAGCCACCTCTATTAAAAATTTGAGTCAAATCTTTTAAATCAACTTCATCTATACAATCTTGATAGTTTTTTTCCCCTCTTAAAATTTTATTCAGATATTTTCTGTATATTCTAACAGTAACAGCAACATATTCTGGACTTTTCATCCGACCCTCTATTTTAAAGGATTTAACTCCTCTATCTACCACTTCATTTAAAAAATTTAGTGTACATAAATCCTTAGGACTAAGAAGATAGGAGCTCCCTAAAACTTTATCATTTTCATCCATCAGTTGATAATTAAGTCTGCAGGGTTGGGCACACTTACCCCTGTTTCCACTCCTCCCCCCTATAATACTACTCATAAGGCACTGTCCTGAATAGGAAATGCACAGGGCTCCATGGACAAATACCTCTATCTCAATGGAAGTGTTTTTTGAAATATTGCCTATTTCCTCTAAAGACAATTCCCTTGCAAGAACAGCTCTTTTAAAACCCATTTCTTCAAGGACCTTAACAGCCTCTAAACTATATACAGTCATTTGAGTACTTGCATGTAAGCTAAGGTGGGGAAAAAAACTCCTAATCTCCCTGGCAAATCCCAAATCCTGTACAATAACCCCATCAATGCCTATAACACTGGCTTCATTCAAAAAGTTAAGGGCTTTTTTCAATTCTTTATCTGATATAAGGGTATTCATGGTAAGATATACATTTACATCTCTTATATGGGCATATTCTATAGATTGTTTTAATAAATCATTGTCAAAATTTTCTGCAAACTGCCTTGCACTAAAATTTTTCCCTCCTAAATAAACTGCATCTGCACCATTTTCAACAGCTGCTAAAAAAGACTCCCAACTTCCGCATGGTGCAAGAAGCTCAACTCTACCTTTATTATGCATACTTCTCCTCGTAATTAATTTTATTAAATATATTCTAACATATTGTCTTTTTTATTTTTTATTATTACCTTTTTTCTCTTTTAAATGAGTTTCTCACTTCATTTAATTCTGCTTCTCTTTTGGCAAGCTGCAACTGGTAATTGGTGTTTTTATTGGCTAAAACAGCATTCTCATTGGTGAGACTGGTGTTTTCATCCCTAAGCTTTTGAACTTCTTCCCGTAAAGCATTTAATTCCTTACTTAAATTATCAATATTTTCACGTGCCTTAAAATAGTCATCTGCAACATTTATAGCTGTTAAAACAGATGCCATAGAGGTACTGAGCTTGCTATTCTGGTTCATTATTGTATTTAGCTTTTTGTCAACATAAAGGGCAACTTTTTGTATATACTCCTCTGGTTCACTTCCTACAAGGGTATAATCTTTGCCTGCTATCCTTACATTTACTTTGTTTTTATCTGACACAGATACCAGCTCCTTTTTGCAAATTACCCCCGTCTTTATAAAGGGTTTTTTTATGCTTACCTATAAAAAAGACACTTTTTTTAATATTATACTATATTTCGTCATAAAAAGCATTTACAATTTAAAAATCCCTATACTTAAAAAAGAGAATGATAAAATTATCACCCTCTTTTAAAAATCTAAATAAAATTTGGGGGGCAATCTGCCCCCCTGTAATGCTTTTGTTATTATTTTATAATTTCAATTTCTAATATGTGTCTTGACAATAGTGAGTAGTCTAAACTGTTAATTCTTCCATCTCCATTTATGTCTGCAGCTTTTCTGTTTGCTTCTACACCGTCCATTTCAAGTATAAGTCTTGACATTAATGTTGCGTCTAGTGAGTTTATGATTTTATCTCCGTTAAGGTCTCCAAGCATAAAATCATCGCCATCGTCATCATCATCCATCATAGTGTTTCTATATCTTAAATCTGGGAAGTGCTCAGCTAATTTACTTAATGCAATAGCATAATCACACTGTGCCCAATAACGGTGGAAGTAAACTTCTGGATCTTCTCCAGCTTCATAAGCTCTTCTAATTGTGTCGTACATTGGGTCATCTTTATATTTTGAACGAATATCTATAAATGTTACTCCAGGCTTAATTTCGTCACCATTAGGCATTTTTCCACTCCATCCAGATGGAACATATATTTCTTGTGAGAAGAAACGGTGGAAGTCCCCACGAGTTTCTGGAGCCATTATTCCTTTATCTGTACGATATATTGTCCAAACAGTGTCTACTATATCTTTACCAAGTTCTAATGCATCTTTTGCTTTTTGAGTAAGTGAACCTTGATGTTTCTCTACAGCTGCAGCATATGTGATTAGACAGCTTGCAAGTGCTCCTGCAACCCCAAGGTCTTGACCTCTTGAAGTAACTTCTACTCTAAGTGAGCTGTTAGCTGATCTCTTTCCATTCCATGTATCTGGCTGTCCACTCCAATCTATTCCTGATGGTATGTATATAGTTCCTCTTTCTTCAACTTCAGTTATATCAAGAACCCAAGGAATCCAGTTTTCAAGTAAGTCTTCTGCCATCTTGTTTCCTGATTCTAGATATAAATCAACTATACGAAGCATTGACCATGCCTGCATACCAAACCAAGTGTTACTTCCTGGGTCTGCATAAACAGGGTTTTCTACATATGCCATACCGTAGAATGTTGAATGTCCAGATGGATATTTTTCATATCTACCTTTCCATGAGTTTGTAGCACCACCAGCTATAGCACCATCAGCTGATTGCAACCATGTGTAGAATTCTAATTGTCTTTCTAAACTTGTTTCCCAGTCTCTTTTACCATTTCTTGATTTAGGTGCAAAATCACTTTGAGTTGACATAATCCATGCTAAGAATGGACTCTGATATCCAAAGTGAGCGTGGCTACAACCAATTTTCCATGACCAGTCATACTCTATTCCGCCACCCCATGCTGTATACCATGCTAATAGATAGTGTGAACTGTTATAACCTGTACCAGGTGTTGGGTTTCCATTTTCAGCTGAACCAATTTCGTAGAAATATTTGTCGAAGAAATTGTTTCTTGTAAAGTCTCCCATTTTTGTAGCTTTCTCAACAACACTTTTTACTTGGCTTCCTTTTCCTTGCTCTTTAGCCCATTTATTACCCCAGTAAGCACCTTGGATAGCACGTGCTTCTGCGTCAGGAGCATTTGTAAAACGCCATTGTGTTGAATATGAGTTATCTATAGTAAATAAGTCAAGATATCCATTTGGTCCACCATATTTAAATTCTTCAATTGATGGATGAGGAATTGTTTCCCATGTTGATTCTTGTTCTCCTCTTTGGAAAGTATTGATAAATGTAGCCTCAGTTCCTCTACCAAATCCATACCAGTTATCAACGTCCATTAACCAGTGCATTAGATAAATGCTTGGACCATAAGCATCTGCTAAATCACTATGTACAGGGTCACTTCCTACTGCTTTGTCAAACTCTAGTTGAGATGGATAGTAGTCAGGAAGTTCATGCTCAGCTGCATAAGTAGCTGGGCTGCTAGGATCATAATTTCTCATACCAGCTTGCTGAATACTATCGCTAGGAACTAAGTATTCAAGCACATCCCACGCCTCGTTAAAACGTGACCAGTCTCCTGTTTCTCTTCCATAAATAGCTTCTAACCAAATGTAGTAACTTAAAGCTTCACTCGTTGTAACATGTCCATAGTCAGGTGCCTCAGCTAGCATTGTTTCAATTGAGTGATAAGGAATACCTTCATCTGAGCTGTAGTAACCGCTATTTGTAATGTCCTCATGAAGCTCTAAAAACAAGTCTCTGTATTCTGCTCCACTTTTTGTGTGTTCGTAAGGCTTGTGATCAGATGTTCTTACAATTTCTGCGAATGATGTAACAGGTGTCATAATACCGACAACCATAATTACTGCCAACAAAATAGAAATTTTTCTTTTCATTCTCTCTTCTTCCCCTTTCATTTATACATGTTTGTTTTTAAGTTATACGATGATATAATGCAGTCTACCTACAATTAAATCATTCCCCCTTTTTGCAGATATTATTTTCTACATTAAACTCATCATAAAACTTAAGCCTAACCAAACTTTTAAATCTATTAAATAGATTTATATCACTGCATAAAGATGCAGCGTAAAACAAAAGTAAAATTACACACTACATGAAAAATGTTGAAAATTATTAAATGGAATAACTAAATTTAAATGGATGTATTAGTGGATGAATTGTTTCTATATCAATTTAAAATATTAATTGAATAGGCAATAACAGACATTGAAAAGACAATACTTTAAAAAATCATCATTTGCTACTTATACATTTCTTCATAACTTGTACTTCTTTTTTAGTGGAATGTTAAAAATAGACTAGTAAACTTTCAACTTAAATTACATGTAGTAAGTATGCAATATATTTATTTTTCAATGTTCTGTAAAACAAATCTATAGTTCTATTTTACATCAAAATAATTAGATAATCAATAAATTTATCATAAAGATAAAAAAGATTATCTAGTTAATGTAAAAATTATACATAAACCTGTATATAGAGTTCAATTTAATTATAATACACATCCTTTTTCTGTGCAAGTAAAAATATTGTTTTAATCATTAATTTATGCTAATCTCACTTGTCTAATTTGGCTATAGATTGTACTTCTTCCTTTTTAGGTTCTTTTATCCATAGATTCTTTGCAATTGTTCCTGTCATAGGGTTATTCAGTCTTCATTTGTAATTTTTTAATATATTGATATTTTTTTTAAACATATCATTGTCTACTCAGCTGTATTTCTCTACTTTTCATATAGTTTCCAAAAGCTTTATCTGCAGTTCCAATATGATGAATTAACCATTCTACAACAAACTTGTTTACCATGCCAACAAATTGAAGTGTGGGTCCTTCATCCTCAAATTTCTTCTTTAATTCTTCAAAGTTTTTTACAAATTTTGCATGCAGAAGTTTGTGCCCTTTATATTCAGGATATAAATTCTTAATATGAAGCTTTTCTTCTGATGTAAAGTGGATTTCAACATACTCTTCCAAAAAGTCAATCATTTTAGAAACTTCTTGTCTTCCTTTATTTTGAGAACATGCATCTAAAAGATCCCTTATCCTCTTAAATAGTTCCTTGTGCTGGCTGTCTACTTCCTCTACCCCTATTTCATAGCTTTTTCTCCATTGAATAGACATAAATAGCCCTCCTTAGTTTTTAATTATTGCTAAGTATCCTGCCAGTTGTTGGATTTATATATATTAGCCAATATCCAAAAGCTCCATATCTGGGCTTATCCCCTTCAACCTGTGCCCATCTGCACATTTCTCCAAAGGGTTTTTCATCCACCCAATAAAGCCCTGGAATTCCGCATACTACATACTGCAAGTTTTTCTTTTGGTCTTCATACAAACCTACTATCATGTGCCTATATTTAAAATGTGCCATCATTACAAGGGGATTAAAAAGTATAGGAACTTTTATATTAAATTTATAAAAAATATTATTTAATTCTGCAGGATTAAGTATTTGCCACCATTTATAATCCTTTCTTTCTACTCTGAAAGGTTTTACCTTTTTAAATAGTTTATCAAAATCCTCCATTAACTTTTTAAAGGTTTCCTCCCTCATATCTTCTGTCCCAATGTCAAATTCAGTTGCTTTTAGTTTGAGGTCAGAAAATCCCTTATCATTTTGCACTTCTATATCCATATCGTTTGTTTCCTTTTCAAACTTAACAGCTTTTTTACTCATCTCCTTATTTTCTTTAATACTTATTTCTTTATTATCCTTAATACCACAGTTTTTATCTTCTCTAATTTCATTATCTGTAGGATTTTTGCTATTTTCTTTTTTAGAAAAATCCTGTGTGTGTAGACTTCTTTTTAGTTTGTTTCTCCACTCTATTTTTTTGTCTTTGTATGCTGCTAAGGGACATATAATATCGTCTTCATAGGAAGAGTCCAGCAACACAGCTGCAACATTAAAATGTTCAATGGGTATGCCTTTTCCCCCTACATTAAAGGAGTCAAAATATTTTTGCAATTCCCCTTCTCTTCCCTTTAAATTAATATATCCTAAACAAAATGGTACAATATCCTTATCGTCCACCTTCATAATATATAGTTTGTACTTTAAATTTTGGCATTTTAAATTAGAAACATGACAATCAAGTCTTCCTTTACCTTCTCTTGCCTCGATTTTCACATATCCTGAAGGATTTTTATCCTCTTTAAATCCTCTGTCTTCCTCCTTTAATATGAAAAAGGTTTTATAATATTTAACCATTTGCATCCCCCCTTCATATTTATATGTTAGTTTAGGAAGTACATTACTATTTTAAATATAATAAATTTTAAAATTTTGTGAAAATTAAAAAGATTATTTAGACAATAAATTAGAAAGCATGGCAAACTGTTGAATTGACAACATTTCACCTCTTACGTTTTCATCTACTCCCATGCTTTTTAGAATTTCCTTTATCTCTTCCTTGGATTTTTTAAATTTACCTGCATTATAAAGTGCATTTATTAAAGTCTTTCTTCTTTGAGCAAAAGAACATTTCACAGTTTTGAAAAACATATTTTTATCTAAAAGCACCACTGGCGGTTCTTCATTAACAACAAGTTTTATAACTGTAGAATCCACATCAGGTTGTGGAATAAAACAATGAGGTGATACATCAAAAACCTTTTCTGGTTTTGAATAATATTGAACAGCCACTGACAAGGCACCATATTCTTTACTTCCTGGCCCGGCAACTATCCTTTGTGCAACTTCCTTTTGAATCATAAAAACCATCATATCTATTTTAGTGTCTTCTTCTAAAAACTTCATAATAATAGGCGTTGTTATATAATAAGGTAAATTTGCAACCACCTTTATATTTGAACTTTCATATTCAGATACAATGGCATTTATATCTGTTTTCATTATATCCATATTTATAATCTGGACATTGGAGAAATTTCTTAAATTATCTTCTAACGCGGGAATAAGTCTTTTATCAATTTCTACTGCTATTACCTTTTTAGCTCTTTTGGCAAGTTCTAAAGTCATTGTTCCAATCCCTGGACCTACTTCAATTACCACATCATCTTCCGTTATATCTGCAGCATCTACTATTTTTTTTACCACATTAAAATCAGTCAAAAAATTTTGTCCTAGTGATTTTGTCAAGTGTATATTATGTTTTTTAATAATTTCCTTTGTGTTTTGCATATCTTTTTATCCCCACTGTAGATTTAAAAATATTTTTCAATGCTTTGTTTTTTTAACATTTAACCAAATTTAAATTCCACCTTATTAATAAGGTGGAATTTAAAAAACTTGGTCAATCTCTTAATATGTATACCCTGACTTTTCTTACGCCCCAATTTTTTACTTCTTCCTTGCTTTCTTTGTAAAGGTCTATTATATCACCCTTTACAGCACTTCCAATATCTGCAGCCAAGGCATACCCATAATCCGGAACATCTCCAATACCTTCAATATACAGCCTTGACCCTAATGGTATAACCTTAGGATCTACAGCTACAATTCCTGGTCTTACTGGTATACCTGTATATGTTATACCAAAACCAGGATCTCCAGGTCGCTTGCCTGTACACTCATAAGAGGCTGTATATGCTGTAGCTCTCATTTCAAGTACTTTTGAGTATCTGAACCTGTCTCCTCTTGAGCTAACATAGCTTGCAACAGTACCATATTCAACAACTTTTTCTGAAGGCTCTAAAACAACACTTTCGTTCATGAGCCTCCGGTCTACTTCTTTACCATCTTCATATTTTACAACATATACTTTTTCTATTTTTCCTTCAGTACCTTCTTTAACAACCCGTTGCTCTCCAATTTCCATGCTGCCACTTTCTTTTTCTACAACTTCATAAGGTATTGTTTCTTCTTCTGTTACCATCTTATGTTTTACTCTGATAACCTTTACTTCCATGTTTTCTTCTACTTTTTGACTGTAGCTGGCACCTTCAATCCTATCCCCTATACGCAGACTGATAGGTTCCTCTTTTAATGCCTCACCAACGGTATCTTTTACAGTCATTATTGTTGTTTCTTTACCATCCATTTCCACAATTAAAGGTATTGCCCTTTTTATATTTATAATGTTGGTATTTTTCTTTTGTAACTTACTTTCTAAAGGTAAGCTAATATAGTCATGCTCACCTATTTCCAGCCCACTTTGACCTAGTACCTCTTCTACGGTAGATTTCATTGTATTCACTACAATAACAGTATCATCAACATTTATAACTACATCTTTACTATAGTAAAGACAAGTAGCTACAACCACTGACATAGATGCCACAAAAGCTACAACCATTACTGCAAGTGCTTTTAATGAAATATACCGACTGATACTTTTACCAAGTAATGGTGACAAATTATCATCCTCCTAATATAAGTTTTTAGGGGCTAAAAGATATTTTATTTCAATTTTTTTTTTTTGTCAAATCCTACTTGTTTCAAAGTGGACTAAACCTATATACCTCAAGCATCTTCGTGCTTTGTTTTGTTTTTTAAAAAATTCCTCTTAAAGCCTTACTATCTAATTTTAGCCAAAATTTAATTAGTTATTCTAAAAAAAATTTAAAAAAGTAAAAAAACTTTTCTATAAACAAAAAATTTTCTTTGAATAAAGGTTTTATAATCCCATATAATCCATATTTGGCATTCCCTGATACATTCCTGCATAATCTGCATTTGGCATTCCATAGTAAATGTTTGCACAATCCATACCTGGCATCATGCCATGCATCATCATCGGCCAGTACATCATTGGCATTCCCGGCATATGAGGCATGCAAGACATTTGATATGGCATATGATTCATGTAAGGCATTTGATGTATACAAGGCATCTGAGTATGACCACAATGCATTTGTCCCATATGCATTTGTCCCATATGCATTTGCGGACATTGGGGCATATGGTGTGAACATTGAGGCATTGGTGGCAGGCATTGGGGTGTTGGCGGCGGGCATTGCGCCATTTGAAGTTTTGCCAACGCATCCTGTGTTCCACATTTTGGATTGGAAACATCACCTGGCATTGCTGCACCTTTAGGATTTCTGTTTTTTTCCATAAATTAAAACCTCCAATACATATTAGTTTTACATATTACAGCTTTTGCTGCAATTACAACCTTAAGACAACCATCTTCTTACTGGTAAGAAAAACAGTATATATCCATTATATGTATTGAAGGCTGAATGGTTACTACTTGTTATATTTTAGGTATTTAAGTAAAATCAAGCTATTTTAAATAATCTTTTTGCATTAGAAGTTGTTTTTTGTGCAACCTCTTCTAGTTCCATCCCTTTTATTTCAGCAATTTTCTCAGCAACAAATTTTACAAAAGCTGAATAATTTCTTTTTCCCCTGAAAGGCTCAGGTGTCAAATAGGGTGAATCTGTCTCAATCAAAAGCCTGTCTATTGGCACATATTCTGCAACTTCAACTGCCTTTTTAGCATTTTTAAAAGTTATAGGTCCTGCCAGTGAAATATGAAAATTATTGTTAAGTACTTCCCTGGCCATTTCCACACTACCTGAAAAACAGTGAAAAACTCCTCCAACATCACTGGCCTTTTCATTTTTCACTATATCAAGTATATCCTGATGTGCTTCCCTATCATGTATTATTATGGGTAGCTTTAAATCCTTTGCCAAATCTATCTGCTTTTTAAACCAAAACTTTTGAACATCTCTAGGAGAAAAATCATAGTGGTAGTCAAGTCCTATCTCTCCAACAGCAACTACTTTTTGATTTTTTGCATGGCTTTTAAGCTCCTGTAAAAAATCCTCATCCATATCTTTTGCATCATGGGGATGAATGCCTATTGCAGCATAAACATTCTCAAATTCATTGGCTAAAAAGATGCTTTTTGCCACCGACTGCCTGCTTGATGAGGCATTTAGTATATAACTTACCCCATTATCAAATGCATCTTTTATAATTTCTTCCCTGTCATTGTCAAATCTCTTATCATCGTAATGTGCATGTGAATCAAAAAACATAATACTCTCCTAAATAATTTTTTATGAAATTTTACTTAACCCTGGCTCCACTTTCTATCATATTATCAACTGTTGCAACAACTAAATCTTTGTCATTTGATGCAGCAAGAATCATTCCCTGTGATTCAATACCACGTAGTTTAACTGGTTTTAGATTAGCAACAATTATAACATATTTTCCTATAATATCCTCAGGTTTATAATGTTTTGCAATACCAGCCACCACCTGCCTGGTCTCTTCTCCCACTTCAAGTTTTAATTTTAAAAGTTTATCAGCTTTTTCAACTTTTTCAGCTTCAATAACTTTTCCCACTCTAAGATCTATTTTTGCAAAATCATCTATGGTTATCTGTTCTTTTTTGTTACTTTCATCTGCTTTTTGTGCAACATTTCCTTGTTTTTCTTTTTTGGATTTATTTTCAATTTCTTCAAGTTCTTTCATTTCTTTTTCTAAATCTATTCTAGGAAATAAACTTTCACCTTTATTCACTTTTGCTCCCTCTGGATAACTACCCCATTTCTTTGCACTTTCCCATGACGTTGCATCACTGTCTGCCAATCCTAGCTGACTCCATATTTTTTCAGGTGTTTCAGGCATAAAAGGCTGTATTAAAACTGAAATAACTCGGATACTCTCTGCAAGATTGTACATTACTGCAGCAAGTCTCTCCCTCTTTTCCTCATCTTTTGCCAAAATCCAAGGCATTGTTTCATCTATATACTTATTTGTTCTAGAAACGGTTTTCCAAATTTCCGAAAGAGCCACATTAAATTGAAGATTATCCATAAGTTCTTCAACTTTTTTAGGTGTATTTATCACCACTTCCATCAATTCATTGTCAAAATCACCTGATTGTCTTTTTGAAGGTATGGTGCCGTCAAAATACTTATCTATCATTGCAACAGTCCTGCTTACTAAATTACCTAAATCATTTGCAAGGTCTGAATTTATTCTGTTAATTAAAGCTTCATTTGTAAAAACCCCATCAGAGCCAAAAGGCACTTCTCTTAAAAGGAAATATCTTATAGCATCAAGACCGTATTTTTTTACAAGTATCACAGGGTCAACTACATTGCCCTTTGATTTGGACATCTTGCCCCCTTCTAAAAGAAGCCATCCATGTCCATAAACCTGCTTAGGCAGTGGTTCCCCAAGAGCCATAAGCATAGCAGGCCATATGATGGTGTGAAAACGCACAATTTCCTTTCCTACCAACTGCACCTCAGCTGGCCAGTACTTTTTATAATCCGATTCATCTTCTGACATAAAACCCAGTGCTGTAATATAGTTTGAAAGGGCATCTATCCATACATAAACTACATGTCCTTCATCAAATGTCACAGGAACCCCCCAGTTAAAGGTAGTTCTTGATACACATAAATCTTCAAGACCAGGCTTTAAAAAGTTATTAATCATTTCATTCCGCCTTGAAACTGGCTGAATAAAATCAGGGTTTTCTTCTATATGCTTTATAAGCCTGTCCTGATATTTTGACAGCCTAAAAAAGTAACTTTCTTCTTTTGTCAGTTCAACTCCTCTTCCACAATCAGGGCATTTACCCTCTTGTAGCTGGGTTTTTGTCCAAAAAGACTCACAGGGAGTACAATACCAGCCCTCATATTCGCTTTTATAAATATCTCCATTATCATATAGTTTTTTAAATATTTTTTGAACTGCCTTTATATGATAATCATCTGTGGTCCTTATGAACTTGTCATTTGTTATTTTCATAAGATCCCACATTTTCTTTATTCCTGCAACTATTTCATCCACATGCTGTTTAGGGGTAATGCCTCTTTCTTCTGCAACCCTTTGTATCTTTTGTCCATGCTCATCTGTTCCTGTAAGAAACATTACATCAAAACCTCTAAGCCTTTTATATCTAGCCATTGCATCCGCCGCAACAGTTGTATAAGAATGACCTATATGCAATTTATCACTTGGATAATATATTGGTGTGGTTATATAAAATTTTCCACTACTCATTTTAAAAATTCCTCCTTAAAAATTAAACTAAAACAGAATAAATATATCATCGCTCTAAAAATTCCATTAATACTAATATACATATTTAAAAAGTTTTTTTCAAGCTAATTTCTTCTATCCAAATACAATAGTACATATCCAAACTGACACAATTACGCTTGTGATATCTGCTAATAATGCTGCTAAAAGGGTATATCTGATTTTTTTTACTCCCACAGCACCAAAATAAACTGTCAAAGTGTAAAATATGGTTTCCGTTGAGCCCATCATTGTAGATGTCACCCTTCCTATAAAAGAATCCGCTCCATACTGTTTTAATATGTCAGAAACCAAAGCCAGTGATGCACTGCCTGAAATGGGACGGATAAAAACAAGGGGCAGTGTTTCAGATGGAATGTTAAAAAGTCCTGCAATTGGCTTTGCTGCATAAATCAAAAGTTCAAGAGCTCCAGATGCCCTAAATACTCCAACAGCTACAATTACTCCCACCAGAGGGGGTATGATTTTTAAAACAGTTGTTATACCCTCTTTGGCACTTTCAACAAACACATCATATACTTTTACATCTTTGTAAATACCAGCTATTAAAATAACTGCAATAATTGCAGGTACAGCATATGAAGATACTGTTTTTATTATATCCATAAATTTTCCCCCCTATTTTTTTACCTTTAAAAATCAGTTTTTATACACTGCTGAAAAAAATTTTACTGCTATTATTCCTACTATAGTGGCACATATGGTTGTGACCCATATAGTCCCAATTATCTCTGTAGGATTTTTAGAACCTGCCGAAGCCCTTATTGCAATGATTGTAGCAGGTATAAATTGTACACAGCATGTGTTAAGAACAAGAAATGTACTCATAGAATTAGTTGATGTGTCTTTATGTTTATTTAGCTTTTGTAGCTCTTTCATGGCTTTAATACCCAAAGGTGTGGCTGCATTTCCCAACCCAAAAAAGTTGGCAGCCAAATTCATCACTATGGCTCCTGCTGCAGGATGGTTCTTTGGTATCTCAGGAAACAAAAATTTTATTATAGGTCTTAAACTTTTTGCAATTGCTTCTATAATCCTACTTCTTTCTGCAATTCCCATAAGACCAGTCCACAGGCACATAATCCCTAAAAGCCCTATACTAAGTTCAATTGCATTTTGTGAAGAATTAACAATTGCTTTTGTCACCTCATCAATTCTTCCATTTATTACCCCCACAATAATTCCTAAAATAAGCATACCTACCCATATATAATTTAACACGTCAAACCCTCATATAAAGTATCATTCTCTAAATTAATTATATGGGTTTATATCGCATTTATACTAAATGTTTTAACGTGGCCAAAGATATGCTAAAATCTCCAAAAAGACAGATGATATAAAATTTATGAACAAAATGTAAAATTTAAAAAATTTTTTGACTTTTTTAAAAGTTTTAGTTGTTTTTTAGAAAAAATCGTGTATAATAATTTATATAAATATTCAATGATTTTTTGTTATTTTTCTTTAACATATTTTACAAAAGGAAAGGTATGGAAAATTATTGAACTTGGTAATCAGAATGGCATTTTTTCATTGTATTTTCTTCAAAAACTTTTAAAAAATCCTTGACTATTATTGGCATATATGGTATGATGAAAATGCAAAGTTTGTCGAATACTGTTATAATGGAGGAGGATTTATTATGAAATCTACTGGTATCGTAAGAAAAGTTGACGAGTTAGGAAGAGTGGTTTTACCTATCGAGCTGAGAAGAACTCTTGATATCGCCGAAAAGGATGCACTTGAAATTTATGTAGACGGTTCTACTATTATACTTAAAAAATACGAACCTGCATGTATTTTCTGCGGAAATGCTAAGGACGTAACTGTTTACAAAACTAAAAACATTTGTCCCGATTGCTTAAGAGAGTTGAAAAAATAATTGAACTTTGCAAGTTTAAAAAAAGAAGCTTGATGAAAATCAAGCTTCTTTTTTTGTTTCAAAACCTATTTCTAATTTTTTTGTATCACATAACACTCAATACTTTATAACTCTTAAAATTCTATAATGATGAAAATTTCATAATAATCAAGACTTAACAAGCTTACTATATACCTCTCTTTTGCTAATGCCTCTGTCACCTGCAACTTTTTTCATGGCTTCTTTTTTTTCAAACCCTTGAGAAATATACATTTGATAGTGTTCCTCAACACTTAATTCTTTCCATTTATTCATTCTTTCTTGTATAATTTTTTCCTCATCTGCCCCTTCAATTACTATAACAAATTCTCCCCTTGGCATTTCTTCTTCATATTTTAAAATTGCATCTTTTAAATTTAGGCGTATTACTTCTTCATATTTTTTTGTAAGCTCTCTGGCTAAGGCTATTTTTCTATTTCCTAAAGCTTCGTACAAATCATTTAATGTGTTTAAAAGTTTGTGAGGTGCCTCATACAATACTATAGTTCTTATTTCTTCTTTTAATGAATTTATTTTTTCTCTTCTTTCTTTTTTATTCATGGAAAGAAATCCTTCAAAAACAAAACTCTTTGAAGGCATTCCCGACAAAACCAGCCCCATTATTGCCGCTGTTGCTCCTGGTACCATTGTAACTTTAATTTCATTTTCAATACAAAGTTTCACAATATCTTCCCCCGGGTCTGAAATTCCTGGAGTTCCAGCATCTGAAATTAAGGCAATATCTTTTCCCTCTAGAAGCTTATTTATTAAAAGATCCCCTCTCATCTTTTTATTGTGCTCATAATAACTTACAAGAGGCTTTTTTATTCCAAAATGATTCAAAAGTTTCATTGCATGCCTGGTATCTTCTGCTGCAATAATATCAACTTCATTTAACACCCTTACTCCCCTATACGTCATGTCTTCAAGATTTCCTATAGGGGTAGCAACTAAAAACAATACTCCTTTAGACGTAGCTATCGGCATTTTCTCCTCTCCCGTAAATTCTATTTATTTCATCTGAAAATTCTCCACTTTCATTATATACATAAAGGGGTTCTAACATTTTTAGCTGTGGTCTCCCCTGTTTTGTTCCTTTAATCAAAATTAAATTTGCTTTTTTATTTACTGATGGATAAACAAATCTCATATATTTAGGCTCTATATAATACTTTCTCATTAACCATATAATGTCAACCAATCTATCTGGTCTATGAACCATGGCAAATTGCCCCATTGGTTTTAGTATCTTTTCCGACACTTTTATAACATCCTCTAATGTGCATAAAATCTCATGCCTGGAAATGGCTTTTGTTTCCTTTGGATTTAACAGACCTCCCCCTATATTCATGTAGGGGGGATTGGTAACAACAACATTAAATTTAGAAGTGCCAAAAATATCCGGGCTTTTTTTTAAATCGCCACAAACTATTTTTACTCTATCATCAAGATTATTAAGTTTTACACTTCTTTTTGCCATTTCTACCATATCTTCTTGTATTTCAATGCCTGTTATACATTTAGCTTTTGTCTTTGCAGCAATTAAAATTGAAATAATGCCTGTACCAGTGCCAAGGTCTATAACACAATCATTTTTTTTAACATCTGCAAAATTAGAAACCAAAACTGCATCAAGACCAAAACAAAAGGCATTTTCTTTTTGAATAATTTTTAAGCCTTTATATTGTAAATCATCTATTCTCTCATTTTCTTTAAGCATTACATCCAAATTCAACACCTGCTCTATTAAAATATTTAAAAAAAGGAGTCAAAAAAGATATTTAACCCTTCGACTCCTTTTTTAGCCTGTTTTAATACAGTTCATGAATGTCTCTTAAAATAAAAAGTATCTCCCATAAAATTTATTTCTGTACTGGAGCATCAACAGGACAAACATTTGCACATGCTCCACAATCAATACATGCGTCAGCATCAATTACATAAATATCATCTCCAGCAGAGATACAAGAAACTGGACACTCTGACTCACAAGCACCACAACTAATACATGCATCAGTTATAAAGTATGCCATGACTAACACCTCCTATAAAGAATACGCTTTTGCTTTTTTAATAGAATAATATCTTTACTCCATCCTTTATTTTACCACTAAATCTAACGAAAGCAAATAACTTTTAAAAAATATTATTTTTATTAATCTTCTAATTCCTTTAATTCCTCCAAATCAATATCAACCTCTTCTTCTATTTCATCACGGCTGACATCTTTTATTACTTTAACATCACTTGCATCGTATATTTTAAGGTCAGTCTCATTTTCATTATCAAGCTTCACTTTAACCAGCTCTTTAAGAAGGCTTGAAGAAATTACAACTCCTTGTCCATCAGGTGTCTCCACAATAGCTCCTTCTTTAGGAACTCTTGAAATCATTTCTTCGTAAGCTTCATGTTCATATTTTAAACAACACATAAGCCTGCCGCATGCCCCTGAAATTTTTGTAGGATTTAGGGATAATCCTTGTTCCTTTGCCATTTTTATAGACACAGGCTGAAAGTCTGTCAAAAATGAATAGCAGCAAAGAACCTGACCACATACCCCCAAGCCTCCCATCATTTTAGCTTCATCTCTTACTCCTATTTGCCTTAGTTCGATTCTTGTCCTAAAGACAGAGGCAAGGTCTTTCACCAGCTCTCTAAAATCCACTCTGCCATCGGCAGTAAAATAAAAAAGCACCTTATTGTTATCAAATGTGTATTCCACATCAATAAGCTTCATTTCAAGGTTGTGAGCCTCTATTTTTTGAAGACATATATTAAAAGCTTCTTTTTCCTTTTTAGCATTTTCTTCATGGTGTTTTTTATCCTCTTCAGTAGCCACCCTTATTACACTTTTTAAAGGTGTTACTATTTCCTCTTCACTGATTTCTGTATTTGGAACCACTACATAACCAAATTCTATGCCTCTGGCAGTTTCCACTATAACATTTTCATTAAGACCTATTTCCAAATCACCTGGATCAAAATAATAAATTTTGCCAGCATCTTTAAATCTTACTCCTACCACTTTTACCATTACAATTCTTCCTCCTGAAGTTTCATAAGCATAACTTCTACAGCAAGTTGATAATTTACATTTTTCTTTATATTATTGCGCAAATCATCAATTACTTCAATATTTTTGTAAATATTTTCCGTAGAAAAATTATTTTGATTCCTTAATATAATATCTTTTTTATCTAAGTTAATCAACATTTTTTCATTTCCAAACTTTTTCGCTATAAGTATATCTCTGTAAAATGTCAACATTATATCTAGTATTTCTTCTATTTTTTCTTTATTTTCTTCAAAAAAATCATATGCAAAAAAAATATCTATAAGTTTTTTCTCATTTAATTTTAATAGAATTTCAATTGTTTTTTCCCTCAACTCTTTAAATTCAGAAGATTCCAAAAGCTCCTTTGCCTTTCCTATAACACCATCTGCATAGGAAGCTATAAAGCTTGCCTCATTAATATCTAATTGTCCATTATTAATTAAATATTTTTTTACTTCCTCAAAAGTATTTTTTTTGAAATTATAAATTACACTTCTTGAGCGTATTGTTTCTAAAAGACTTTGATAATTGGATGTTGTCATTATAATAATTGCATATAGCGGGGGCTCTTCTAACGTCTTTAAGAGGCAATTTTGAGCCTGTACAGTCATTTTTTCTGCTTCCTCTATCAAATAAACTTTTTTAGGGGAATAAAGAGGTTTTATATACACATCTTTTTGCATACTTCTTATTTCTTCAACGCCAATAGTGTTTTTCTCTGTTTTAATGTGGTAAAAATCCGGATTTGAACCTCCCCTAAAAAGCCTGCATGCCTGACATGTGCCGCAATTTTCATCTCCACTGCTATTTTGACATATAGCTAAAGATGCAAATATTTTAGCCACAGTCTTTTTTCCTATCCCTTTAGGACCTGAAAAAATATATGCATGTCCCACTTTTTTATTTTTTATCTGTGCTCTAAGGCGGCTTATAACTTCGTTTTGGCCTATAATATCATTGAAATTCACCACTAAAATCCCTGCCTAAAATTATATTAAGAGATCTAAAACCAGTCCCCTTATATCCTCAATTCTTTTTAGTATTGCAATATTATCCTTCTCTCCCTTTAAAACATCCTGAGTAAGTTCATCCAATTCCTTATTAATTTTTTTTACAGTTGCATAAACCTTGTATCTTCCTCTCCTGTCTAAAGAGCTGTCTTTAGAAAATTTATGAGAATTAGTTACAACTTCATCTAAAAAATCAGATATAAGCCTTTTATAAATTTTTAGTTCTCTTAAATCTATTTTTTTACTTAACTTTTCCCCTTGCTCTTCTATTTTATTTACTAAATACTTAATTCTTTCTTCAAAACCCAGTTCATCTAGTTGCTTAAAATGATTTTTAAAAGAGGTTTCTTTCCCTTCAACTACTCTTTTATCCTCTTCTTTATTTGTTATTTCCTGTATACTAGCTGTCTTTGCTACCGTTTCCTTTATTCTCATAATTATCACTCCATATTTTTATATTAAAATAAAGCTTCTTCTTTTATATCGTCGATAAACTGCATTTCTTTTATTATTTATTATAGTTTGTATATAGATTAATGTGTTTTGTATTTTTTGTTATAAATGTAGCTTTATAGTATTGTTTTAATAAGTTTGTTATATATTGCCTCATGTATATCCTCAATGGTTCTAAGTTGACCTTCTTTTATACAGTCAATCCTCAGCCAGTTATATCTTTTAGCTATATAAAGAGAATTATTGTAGGAGTCCTCAAGGTATTTATAATTTCTCTCATGTATATCCTTTTTTTCTTCCCCTGTGATTTTATTTGCCCTTTTATCCATAAGGATTTTGCTGTACTCTGGAGGCATATCTAAAAAGAAAACACAGTCTGGAACAGGAAGTTTATACATATTAAATTCAAAATCCCACAGCCAGTCTAAAAAAGCATCTTTTTCAGCTAAATCCTGTATTTTCGCAGCCTGATGAACCATGTTTGAAGTTGTGTACCTGTCTGCTAAAATTATTTCTCCACTCTCATAATTTTTTCCCCATTTTGTTTTATAGGATGCAAACCTGTCAACAGCATAAAAGGTTGAAGCTACATATGGATTTACATCCCCTGGGTTTTTACCAAAATCTCCGTTTAGGTACATTTTTACCAAAGCAGAAGAATCACTTTCATAGTCAGGAAAAGTTATCTTTTTCACTTTATAATTCTCACTAACAAGCCTTTTAAAAAGCTTTTCAGTTTGAGTTGCCTTGCCACTTGCATCAGAACCACTTTCTATTATAATCAGCTTCCCTCTCATAAGACCTCCATAAATATCACAAAGAGGTTAAAACCTCTACTTCTAATCCATCATATACACCATTTACATTTCCACCTGATTCTAAAATTCTCATTATATTTTCTATAATTTTTTCTGTTATAACTTCACCGGGACAGATAACGGGAACTCCTGGCGGATATGGTGTTATCATTCTCCGGCTTACCATACCGCAAGCCTTTGTAAGTTTTTTTCTTTTGAAATTTTTGTGCATCAATTCACTCAATTTAACTTTTTGCTGTGGTATATTCCCACTTTCAATACATATATCAGGTAATGGCAAGCACTTATTATAATTTTCATCAATATCAATAAGAGCATTTCTAAGTTCTTTTAAGTCTTGTCCCCTGTTAGCATTTGTGGTTATACAAACAATATTATATAAATCAGCCATTTCCACCTGTATATTGTACTGTTTTCTTAAAATTTTTTCAATGTTAAATCCGGATAATCCATTGTTTTTTGTATTTATCACTAATCTTGTTTTGTCTAAATCCCCTGATTTAAAATTATCTTTTGAAAGTATTTTAAACTGGGTACTGTCATTTATACTTTGATAAAACTCTTCAATATCACAAAGTAAAGACTCTATAATTTGTTTCCCTTGCTTTTCCATAACAGCCCTTGATATATCCAAAAAAGCCATCACCAGGTATGAGGGACTTGATGTCTGCAAAATATTAAGATTATATTTAATTTTTTCTACATCCACCCTAGAACCCTTTACATGAAGATATGCACCTTGGGTAAGTGCCGGAAGGGTCTTGTGTGCACTCTGAATACAAATATCGCTGTCATGCTCAAGGGCACTAGGTGGAAGTTTGTCAGAAAACTTAAAATGTGCCCCATGAGCTTCATCAACTATTAGTACTTTGCCGTGGGAATGAACCAGCCCACATATTTTTTTAATATCAGAACATACTCCATAGTAATTAGGTCTTGTTATGTAAACTCCAACTGCATCGCTATTTTCTATCAATGCTTTCTCAATATCTTTGCATTGTAATACTGACGGTATCTTAAAACTATTATCAAATTCTGGCTTTATGTATACAGGCTGAACTCCTGCAAGCATCATCCCATTTATAGCTGCCATGTGACAATCCCTTGCCACTATAAGCTTATCTCCTCTTTTGCACAAAGACATAATGGCAGCTTGTATGCCACAAGTGGAACCATTCACCAAAAAGAAAGTGTGGTCAGCCCCGAAAGCTTTTGCAGCAAGTTCTTGTGCTTCCTTTATTACTCCATTGGGCTGATGCAAATTGTCCAAGCCTGGAACTTCGGTCACATCCATTAAATATAGATTATTATCATGGGGGATGTTAACATCCTTCCCTAATTTATGTCCTGGCATGTGAAAAGAAACTGGACTTTTGCCTGAATACTTCATTAAAGCTTCGTATATTGGAATATTCAGATTAATGTTGACAGCTCCTCTCCATTTTATTTGCGGTATACTTTATTTTTCTATTAGCCATACCGATGTTACTCTATGTCCCGGAAACATTTCTAAAACTTTTTGTTTGGCTTCTTTGACATTTGACGCAGTTACTTTCGAAATTTGTTTTTCGTCAAATTTTGAACAGATTTTTTTATCGGTGTGCCAAACTCTATACAACCTTGTTCTTTTTCTTTCTTTCACATTTTCTTTCATAATACATACCCCTAACTTAATATTTTTTATTCTATCTATCTGACTATCTGAAACCATTATACCATTAATTTCTTTAAGAAAAAAGCCGTGGATTTAAAAAGGTCTAGTTTGCAATAAACTAGACCTTTTTTTGAAATTCATAATATTTTTTATGGCATTGTTTATATTCTTGCTACACCTGACTGTATTGCTGCTTTTGCCACTTCCTTTGCAACCTTTTGGCTTACTTTGGGATTAAAAGGTTCAGGTATAATATAATTTTCATTTAGCTCCGTATCACTTACTAAAGATGCTATTGCTTCTGCTGCAGCTATTTTCATCTGGTCATTTATATCACTGGCTCTAACATCAAGAGCGCCTCTGAATATACCTGGAAAAGCCAAAACATTATTTATCTGATTTGGAAAATCAGATCTTCCTGTACCTATAACCTTTGCTCCTGCTTCTTTTGCTTCTTTGGGCGTTATTTCAGGAACTGGGTTTGCCATGGCAAAAATAATTGGGTCTTTTGCCATAGTTTTTATCATTTCCTTTGTCAAAACTCCAGGGGCTGAAACTCCAATAAATACATCTGCCCCTTTTATTACTTCCTCTAATATGCCCTTTTTCATTTCAACATTTGAAATAGCAGCTATTTCTTCTTTTTCTTTGTTTAAATTATCTCGTCCTTTATAAATTGCTCCTTTTCTATCGCACAAAATAACCTTTCTAAGTCCTGTGCTCATTAAAAGCTTGGCAACAGCTATTCCTGCTGCTCCTGAACCATTTATAACTACAGAAATATCCTTTATATCCTTCTTCACTATCTTTAGTGCATTAATGAGAGCAGCTAAAGTTACAACTGCCGTTCCATGTTGATCATCGTGAAATACAGGTATTTCACATTGTTCTTTAAGCTTTCTTTCAATTTCAAAACATCTGGGAGCTGAAATGTCCTCAATGTTTATTCCTCCAAAACTTCCCTGTAAAAGTCTTATTGTATTAACTATTTCATCAACATCCTTTGACTTTATACATAGAGGAAATGCATCAACATCTGCAAAAGTCTTAAACAATACACATTTACCTTCCATAACAGGCATTGCAGCTTCTGGTCCTATATCACCAAGACCTAAAACTGCACTTCCATCAGTAACAACTGCAACTAAATTCCATCTTCTTGTATATGTATAAGACAAATTAATATCTTTCTGGATTTCAAGACAAGGCTCTGCAACTCCTGGAGTATATGCCAATGACAAATCTTTTTTGCTATTTGCAGCTACTTTGCTAATTACTTCTATCTTGCCCTTCCATTCATTATGTGCCTTTAATGCCTCTTCTTCAATTGTCATAAAATACCCCCCAATTTTATACTAAGTTTTTAATCCTTCTTATTCATATCATATATTATTCTCAAGCCTTCTAATGTAATAAGACCATCTATTTTATCAATTGTCTCAGATTCGCTAGCTATTAACCTTGCCATTCCACCTGTGGCAATTACTTTTATATTGTCTTCCTTCATTTCTTCTTTAATCCGCTTTACTATATAATCTACTTTTCCAACATAACCATATACCATTCCAGATTGCATACTAGCTACTGTATTCTTGCCTATAACTGCCTCTGGCTTTGCAATCTCTATACGGGGAAGTTTAGCTGTCTTTTGAAATAAAGCCTCTGCCGCAATTTTAATTCCAGGACAAATTACCCCACCCAGGTATTCATTTTTAGAAGATATAGCACAAAAAGTAGTAGCTGTACCAAAATCAACAATTATTACAGGGCCTCCATATATAGTGCATGCAGCTACTGCATTTACAATTCTATCCGAACCAACTTCCTTTGGATTGTCATATTTTATATTAATCCCCGTCTTTATACCTGGTCCAACAACAATAGGCTCTAATTTGAAATATTTTCTAAATGCATGTTCTAGTGAATACATCATAGGAGGCACAACAGATGCTATAATTATCGCTTCTATATCAGAAACTTTAATATTTTCATATCTTAATAAATCCAGTATAAACATGCCAAATTCATCTGATGACTTTCCTCTGTCTGTGCACATTCTCCAGTAATTAATAAGATTCTTTCCTTCGTATGCCCCTAAAGTTATATTTGTATTTCCCACATCTAAAACAAGTATCATTCCTTATACCTTCTTCTTCAAGTAATTCTTTGAAATTTAAACTAAACACCAAGCTTTAAACTTTTAATCTCTTTTATTTCAAGTCTTATTTCCTTTTCTATTCTCTCAATATCTAACTTTATATCTGCTATAGTCTCAGTATTTTTTGTTTTTTCTGTATTTTTGTAATATGACTTTTTGTTTTGGTGATTTTGTTTAAAGCTACCAAAATCTTTTTTGTGATAATTTCCACTTCTATGTGAATTGCCATCTTTATAATTATTATTTTTGCCATAGCTGCTTTTTTTATTTCTATTTTGATATTTTGAATTGTTGTTGCCTTTAGACACAAAATCAATGTTCTTTTTTTTCTGATAGTCTTTTGTCTTATTGCTGCTATTATCGCTATTTACTCTGGTGTTTTTATAATTATTCCCTCTATTGTTACTACTATTAATTGTAATAACCCCCTTTTCTTTTAATATAATACATTTGTCAATACCCTAAAAGGCCCTTTACAAAAATCTCACCTGATAACACTTCCTTTCTAGTTCCATCGATACATTGAACAATAAGCTTGCCTTCTTTTGTTATATCTATAGCCACTCCATTATGTTGTTCACCTTTAACTGCAATAAGTACTTCTTTTCCTAAAGTAACAGAATACTTCTTCCAAAGAGCTGTTATTAAATCCAAATCTCCTCTATTAACCTTATGGTATAGTTCCTCTAACTTAAACAAAATTCTTTTTATTAATTCGCTCCTTCTTATAATTATATCATTTAATTGTCCTTTTTGCCTCAAATAAATTGCTAATGACGTAGCTTTTTCTTCCAAATCACTGGGGAAATCCTTTTTTTCATGCCAAACATTCAAACCTATTCCTAAAACTACAAAATTAATTTTATCCATCTCCATACTAGCTTCAGTTAAAATGCCGCAAACTTTTCTTCCATCTAATATTATATCATTTGGCCACTTTACCCCCAAGTCAATACCTGTCAATTCTTTTACGGCTTCCACTACTGCAATAGAAGCTGCAAGGGTAATAATCTGCAATTCTTCTATGGATATTTCAGGCTTTAGTACAACAGACATTAAAATTCCCTTTTTATCTTTTGAATTCCACTGTCTTCCCAGCCTACCTCTTCCAGATATTTGCAAGTCAGCTATGACAACTGTACCCTCTTCACACCCTTCCTGGGCAATTTTTTTTGCATAATTATTTGTTGAGTCAATTTGAGAAAAGTAAATTACATTTTTACCAAGCAACTTACTTTCTCTTTCCTCCATTATTTCTTTGTTGTTTATAATATCTGGAATATAAGATAATTTATACCCTAACTTAGGAGAAGACTCAATAATATATCCTTCTTCTCTAAGCTCCTTGATACATTTCCATATGTATGTTCTTGAAACTCCCAGACACTCACTTAATTGCTCTCCCGAGACATATTCTTTATTTGAGTTTTTTAACTTTTTTAAAATTCTATTTTTCACTTCTAACCTCTCTTAAATACAATCTATTTATAAATCTGGCTTTTTTATAACATAGGGTCTTTGAATTTTTTCATCAAGAAAAACCACCATTGTATCAGTTTCATATTTTTTTAGTTTTTTGTTTTCTGCCAAATATGAATAATAATGATATAACAAAGTATCATTAAAATTTGAATCGGCATTTTTATAGTCTTCCACTATATTATTTACATACAGCTCTTCAGAGTTGTCATACAGGATAGGAGAGTCTAATCTTTTGTTTAAAATGCTAACCTGATCTCCAATAATTGTACTTGTAATAAGACATTCGGGAAATCTATATAATCCAAAGATATAGTTTTCTATAGGCATAATAGAGTCTAAATATAGTTTCATAATTTCATTGTGAACAAGTCCTACTTCATACAAGTACCTGTCCGCTACATAACAGTATTTTTGATATAACTCAAACTTAATACATTTTAGTTTGTCTGAGTTGTATTTTTCAATATCATCTTTAGGGTTTAAAAGCGCAGAAATACATTTGGTTCTTTCTAAACCAATTAAAACTTCCTTGTCATACCATTTTGAAAGCTTTAATCCACACTCCACAGCATTTTCTAATTCCTCAATGGGAACATAATAATATACTTCTACCATAGAGACACCTCCGTGACCCTTTTGTCATTATAACACTTCATTTAAAGAAATTTTTTAGTTATAATACTTCAATTCAAATAAATTTTTTGGCTATAAATATTTATATAAATTTCAAGACTTAAATTAAGTCTTGAAAATTTGACTTTAATCAGGTGAATTTTTCTATGGTAAAAATTCAAATTTTTTATGGTACTTTACTTTTTGGTTTTCTTTATATTTGTTTATCATTTCATCAATGTCAATACCAAAAATTTCATTTCCATGATATATTTCTTTTAGGGGCACCAATACAAAAACTCTCTCAAACATTAAAGGATGAGGTATTTTAAGGTACTCTGAATCTAGTTTTAATAAATCAAAAAGCAGTATATCAATATCTATAGTTCTAGGTCCCCATTTAACAATCCTTTTTCTATTTAATAAATTTTCTATATTTTGCAGTTTTCCAAGAAGACTTTCAGCATCTAATTTTGTATAAATTGATACCGCCATATTTAAAAAATTCTGTTGCTCAGAATATCCCCAAGGCTCAGTTTCGTAAATATCTGATACTTTATCCAAGTCTACATTTTCCAGCAGGGAAATTTCCTTTACTGCCTTTTTTAAATATCCTTCCCTATTTCCCACGTTAGAACCAAGAGACAAAAACACATTATGCTTCATTTCTTGACCTCTTTATTTTTACTCCCATCCACTTGAATTTTCCTTTGACAGGTGCAGAAGGTTTCTTTATACAAACAATTACTTCCTGTACTTCTTTATATGTCGACATTATTTCCTGGGAAATTACATGGGCAAATCTTTCTATAAGTCGAAATTTGTTGGTTTCATTAATTCTTTTAACAATATCATAAACTTTTGAATAATCTACTGTATCTTCAAGATTATCACTTTCCCCAGCCTTTTTCAAATCTACAAACATCTCTATATCTATTTTAAACTTCTGTCCGTTTTCCCTTTCACTTAAAAGTACTCCATGATAACCATAAAGTTTTATATTTTTTAAAATAATACTATCCATAAAATCACCTTTTTTATTATTAATTTATTATTAGATTCTAACCATGGCATCTGTCATTCTTGCCACCCGAACCATTTCCTTCACATCATGAACCCTTATTATGTCTGCACCATTGGCAATTCCCAATGTTACAGTAGCGGCAGTCCCTTCAAGCCTCTCATTTACAGGAAGCTCTAATATGTTTCCAATAAGGGACTTTCTTGATGTTCCAATTAATACTGGTGTATTTAAAGAATCCAATTCTTTAAGCCTTCTCATTACTTCTAAATTATGCTCAAGTGTCTTTCCAAATCCTATACCAGGGTCTACAGCAATGCTCTCCCTGCGTACCCCGGCATTCTCTGCCATTTTAATGCTTTTCTTTAAAAATCCTATTATATCCCCCATTAAATCTGTATACTCTGTACTATCGCTGTTATGCATAATTATAACACCTGCCCCTGTTTTGGAAACAACCTCTGCCATATTTTCATCTTTTTGCATTCCCCAAATATCATTTATAATACATGCTCCAGCCATAATTGCTTTTTCCGCCACTATAGCTTTTGATGTATCCACAGAAATAGGCACATTTATTTCCTTGGTTAACTTTTCAATAACAGGTACAACCCTGCTTATTTCATCAAAAGGGTCAACAGGCTGGTATCCGGGTCTTGTTGATTCACCTCCAACGTCAATTATATCTGCTCCGTTTTCCACCATGTCTATAGCTCTTTTTATAGCTTTGTCTAAATTTGTATATTTCCCTCCGTCAGAAAAAGAGTCCGGGGTAACATTTAGTATACCCATTACATATGTTTTTTCTCCAATTGGGAGTTTATATTTGCCACATTCAAAATACTTTGGTTTTCCAATATCCAGCACTTTAATTACCCTTTGAATCTCATCTGCTATTTCTGTAAAAACCCCTCTGTAAGCACTAAGTTTATAAATAAGCCTTCCATACTGACTATATGTGCCCATTAAAAGCACATCAGATTCTTTTATACTGCAGTCAAAAACACCTCTGTTTACAGCTGCATCTCCACCTTTTGCAAGCATCTCATGCTTTATAATATTTGCAGCATATGCACTTATATTTTCTATTTTCATAACAATAAAAAGTGCCTTAGACGCAAGATAGGGTATTGAATTAGCATCCACACCTATTTTGCGTATTTCTTCTTTCGAAACATTCATATTATCAATTTGGACAATTCTCGCATTAACCACGTGCCTTCTCTCCTTTCGATATATTTATTATAATAAAAATTGTTAAATTATTAAAGTGTTTTGGGTGTATTTACTTTCTGTGGTATAATTACATTATTACAAAGTTGAAAATTCTATTTTAATAATAAATTAGAAAAGTGGGATTACAAATGCCAAAAAAAGTAGGAATAATAGATTTAGGTTCAAATTCAGTGAGACTTGTGGTTTTTGAAGTGGGAAAAAACGGTGCCTTTAGATTAATTGACGATATTAACGATCCAATAAGGCTTATGGAAAATATGGTTTGTGATAAATTTTTAAATGATCTGGCTATGCACAGAACAATAAAAACTATTAAACTCTATAAAAAACTGTGTGCTGCACATGAAATTAGTGCAAACAGAATAATTGGGGTAGCCACTGCTGCCATGAGAAAGGCAGAAAACCGGGATCACCTTCTAAGACTTCTTAGCAATTCCACTGGAATAAAATTTAAAATTCTTTCAGGTAAAGAAGAATGCATGTATGTGTATAAAGCAATTGCTAATTCCATGGACATAAATGAGGGTATAATTGTTGATATTGGTGGTGGAAGTACTGAAATAATAAAATTTAAGGATAAACATATGCAAAATCATATCTGCCTTCCTATTGGTTCTATTGTTGCAACAGAAAAGTTTTTGGGTAAAAATACTATTTCTCCACAAAAACTTCATGTCCTCTACAACTATATTAAAAATTTATTGTCTGAATCAGACTGGCTTTTTGAGAAAAAAAATTTAGTCCTAATAGGTGTAGGCGGTGTAATCAGAAACCTTGGTAAAATTCATAGAAACCATATAAATTATCCACTTAACAAAACTCATAACTACCAAATAGGTATAGGGGACTTCCAATTTGTATATGATATGTTAAAAAATACAGATTTGGAATCCAGAAAAAAAATTAACGGCATTTCTAAAAGCAGAACTGACATAATAGTTGGGGGACTTGCTATTTTAAATGCTATAATATCTGCAGTTTCTCCTTCAAAACTTGTAATAAGTGGTTTTGGATTAAGAGAAGGCATACTATATGAACATATTTTTTTAAATTCAAAACTAATACCTCAAAAAGATGCCCTTTCAATGAGTCTTTCTAGTTTTATGCACCTTTATGGCATAAGGCAGAAACATGCAGAGCAAGTTTGCTTTATTTCATTGTCTTTATTTGATCAACTAAAGCCACTACACAAATTAGGTGATAGGGAAAGAAAACTTCTTAAAGTAGCTTCCCTTCTTCATGACATTGGTATTTCCATAAGCTATTACGAACACCATAAACATTCATTTTACATTATACTAAATTCCAGATTAAATGGTCTTACCTTAAGGGAAACTATCCTTATTTCTGCAATAGCTGCTTCCCATTCGGACAAGCACTTTAATGAGAATTGGCAAAGTAAATATTCCTCTGTTCTTTTACCTGGAGATATTGAAATTCATGAAAAACTTTCAATCCTCTTAAAACTAGCCGAGTGCTTAGACAGAAGCGAAACAGGAGTAATACAATCCTTAGAGTGTCAAATTTTAGATACTTCAGTTAAAATCCAGACAATTAAAGATGGTGATGCTGAACTGGAATTAAGTCTTTCAAATGAATATAATGATTTGTTTAAAAAATGTTTTGGGAAATCCCTAAATATATTATAATAACAGCAAAAAAAAGAGTCTGTTGCACTAATTTTTAGTGCAACAGACTCTTTTAAATTTAATTTACTTTTTCTTAAATGCATCTGCAACTGAGAAATATGCTGGCTTTGGTAAATAGTCTTCATCGAAAATTAATGCACGACCTTCACCTGGGAATTGTTGTGTTACCCATGAATACTTGTCAGTAAATCCCCAAATTACAAATGTATTTACATTAGGATTGTTTACTGCTATGGAAGCCACATCTCCGTAGTTTGAAGCCTGTATTTGTAAATCATGTTCGCTTCCATGTTGATTCATTCTAATATCAACTTCTGTAAATGCAACTTCTATACCTAAATCTGCATAACGTTTTACGTTTCTATCAATATTTTGTATATAACTTGAATGCATATTATTAATATAGTGACCCTGGAATCCAACTCCATCAATTGGTACTCCTTTTTCAACCAATCTTTTTACAAGGTTGTAACAAGCATCAGCTTTTACGCCGCCCATATCTGATATATTGTAGTCATTGTAGAATAGCAATGCATCCGGGTCTGCTTCTCTTGCAAATTTAAATGCATATTCAATATAATCTTCACCAATAACCCTCATCCATATTGAATCGTGAGTTCTTAAAGCACCGTTATTGTCAGAAATCGCCTCATTTACAACATCCCAATGTACAATTTTTCCTTTATAGTGTTCCATTACAGTGTAAATATGGTCTCTCATAATGTCTAGAAGCTCTTCACGTGTCCAATTTCCATTTTCAAGCCATCCTGGTGTTTGATTATGCCATATCAATGTGTGTCCACGAACTGCCATTCCATGTTCCTCTGCAAATTCAACCAATCTGTCTCCAGGATTAAAGTTATACTGGTCTTTTGATGGTCTTATTGTGTCAAATTTCATTTCATTTTCTGCCACAACCATATTAAATTCTCTTTTTAAAACTTCATGGTACATTAAGTCATTTCTCTGATGGAATACACTTCCAACAGCTGTTCCCACATACATTCCCCTGCTTTCTGCAAGTTCTTTTAAAGTAGTTCCATTAATAGGTGTTGTAGGAGGTACAGGTGTTGGCGTTGGTTTTGGTGTTGCAACAGCTGTTGAAAATTTAATCCAGTTAATATTAACTGAATCTTTAAATTTTACATACAAATCATACACACCATCAATTGGCGCTTTCATATTTGTAAATGCTGTATCGTAGAAATTCCATCCGCCAGTGTTTTCAACTGTTAATATTGCTACTGGGAAACCCTCTGGACTGTCAAGTCTTATTTCAATATCAACACTGTCATTTTCAGTTGCTGCATATACTTCCACTGAATTAGCACCTGGACTAAAGTTTAAATCTTTAAACACAATATAGTCTCCTGGCTCAATCCAACCTATTGCATTGTCTCCATCCCCTGTTCCTACAACCTGAATTGTAGTTGAGTTGGTCTCATTATAGTCTTCAGCTTCAATTTTCCTAAGTGCATCCTTGGTATTTGGACCTGGTGTCTTTTGTGGTGGTGGAGGTGTCACTATAACCTGTTCCTCTTCTGATTCAACAGGAAATTCATCAATAATTTCAAGTATATACCTGCTAAGCAATGAAGCATCTACTGAATTCACAACCCCATCACCATTTAAGTCTGCTGCAATTTCTGATACTGGTAAGGTATCAATTACTTCCATTATGTACCTTGACAATAGAGACAAGTCCAAAGAGTCAATTTTTCCGTCATCGTTTAAGTCGCCATAAGAAACGCTGCTTGCTGAAGCTTTTTTCATCTGGCTAATGTCAGCTAAACAAACTACCATGGTAATAACGACTAACATAACCAAAACAAAAACTCCAGCTTTTTTAAAAGCTTTTTTCATTTTATCTCCCCCTATTTTTATATATTGACTGCCAAAAGGCTTAGTCCTCAACCTAAAAATAAATTTCTATCTTACAAATAGAATTAGCTTTGTGGAATAACACTCCTAGGCATACTTGGACTACTCCATTCAAGCTTTATCTCTTCACTGCCCATATTTTTATAGTACTCTAGACATATATCATATTTCTTCCCTGCTTCAAGGTAAATTTTTCCTGTGTTTGTTGCATTCCACATGTCATTCCATCCATTAATTACCATAGTCCCATTAACCCACAATACGGCACCGCTGCTGTATGTAATATAAAATGTATATTCTTCGCTATATAAAGGTTGAATCTCGCCTGTCCATTTTGAACTAAAAATTTCATTATTAAACGTTGATTTATACGGATAATCAATTCCCCAATTAAAATTATTATCTGACTCCATCATTTTTTCCCTGAAATCTTCAAAATCCATATCATTAAAGAAATCAGCTTTAAAACCGCCCTCATTTCCTGAGGATTCTTTAGACTTTTCAGATGGAAAAAGGACACTTTGTGGAACTACTTCTCTAGGCGTATTCATACTGCTCCACTCTAGTTTAATGTTTCCATAGTTTCCATAGTTATTAAACTCATAGTACTCAAGCTTTATATTATACTTCTGGCCGCCCACAAGGAAAATATGACCAAAACTTGACATTCCCCAGATGTCTTTAGTCCATTCATTTATAACCATAATATCATTAACCCATAATCTTACACCATAGCCTCGGTTAATATAGAAGGCATACATCTCAGTATGTTGTGGTTTTATTTGCCCTTCCCAGCGAATACTTATGGAGCCATCATTTTTTAAATCTGGATGTGGAAGGTTATTTGCCCAATCAAAATTTATTTCTGAATCTATGCATGTTGCAACTAAACCTGTAAAATCTGGATTATCATAATATTCTCCTCTAAGCCCTGTACCAATTTCCTCCGGCTCCCCAGTACCAGGCGTTGCTGATGGCATTACACCAGGTGTGGATGTTGGATATTGTGTTCCACCTGGAGCTGGTGTATCACTTGGCTTTGGCGTCGGTCTTGGTCTTTGTGTTGCACTTGGCTCTGGTGTGCTACTTGGTCTTATAGTTGGTGCTGCACTAGGTGTCGGTCTTGGTCTTTGTGTTGCAACTGGCTCTGGCGTGCTACTTGGTTTTATTGTTGGTATCGCATTTGGAGTTGGCGTAGGTGGCATCACCACAGCAGGTGTAGGTGTTGCTAAAGATGTAGGTGTTACTGAAGGTGTAGAAGTCACTATAGAGGTTGCTACAGGTGTTGCTGAAGGTGTAGGTGTCCGTGTAGGTGTCTGCGTAGGCATCTGTGTAGATGTTGCTGAAGGTGTAGGTGTTGACACAACTTCTTCTGTAGGCATAATTGTGGTATCTGGCGCTGGCGTGTTTTCTGGAGTAGTTGCTACATCTGGCGTTGATTCAACTTCTTCCTCTGAATCTAAATGATTTTTTGGCAACTTCATATATTCTTCAATAATATCCTTTAATGATAATTCTTTGAACTCTTCAATTGAAATATCATCTTTTATTTGGTTGATCTCAGTAAATATGGTGTATTTGCCCATTGAAATATGGTTTTCCTTTGACAACTTCATATGTTCAGAACTAGATTCTATAACTATCATATTAATTCTCTGAAAATCTTCCTGGACTTTATTCCTATAACTTTCCAAACTATTAATTATTTTCTTTTCTGCTTCTTGTATATTTTTTCTAACTATTTTATTTTTATCATTAACTGCTCCTGCAAGCAAAACATAATTTTCCTTACTATCACTTAATATACTTTTTTGGTTATAATATCCTATCACCTTAAATAGCCCTTCGCTAATTTCCATTCCCTTAAGATTCAAATCTTCTTCTATATTATCTGCTAAACCCTCTAAATAAGATACACCTAATATTTTTTGTTCTTTGTCAATTTCAAACTCAATACTTGGATTTACATCAAGACTTACATATCCAAAAACATCTGAATTATTTGCATTCCAAGCAGGAATAACATCACCAAATATCATTCCTGTTAAAATCAATGCAAAGCAAGCTGCAGCCACTGATAACCTTTTCATATAGTAAACTAAATTTATAATATCTGATTTTTTAAACTCTATTTCCTGAGATTTATACATAGTAGGTTTTCTTTTTAATTTATAAAATTCATTATTTCTAGTTAAAACAGTAACTGTATGTTGGCTAATGTCCATAATTAAACCTTTAAATTTCATTTAATCACCTCTTTCGAGTTTCCTAAGTAGGACTTTAAATGTTCATAATCATTACCATATATAAGGCATAAAGAAATAATATAATTTCTATTTCTTTGCAAAGTCCTGGGATGAAAATCCACTATTTTTGTTAACTCTTTTATCGGAAGGTATTTTTTGGTGATTAGTTTGTTGTATATTTCTTTGTTCTCAACAATCTTACGTGCTATATCACTGCACATCTCTCTTGAATCTCTGTGTTTAGGCATGTATTTTGGCATATCGCTAATCTTCATTCCAAAAGATTCTAATTTCTTATTGTAGTGTTTTATTTCTTGAAACAATTCAATTCTTTCAAATTTGGACCCTGTATCATCCCTTAAATATCTTTCTTCATAATTTTTCTCGTCATTTTCCAGGTACGAAAATGGAAGTTCGTGCCTGCTTTTGGATTTAAACCTAAAATAATCAATTATCCTTCTTTTTATTACCTGTTCAGCAAAACTAAAAAAATTAAATCCGGTGGAACTTTTCTTTGAATCATATTTTTCAATAGCTTCATTAAAGGCAATCAACCCTATACTATATTCGTCACAATTCTTTATGTTAGAGGTTTCAAAAATATCCTTTGAAAGAACTTTTAAAATGAAAGGTATGTAATCTTTAATGAATTTCTCTCTAGCCTCATTGTCCCCCTCTTTTATTCTTTTTATAGTTTGCGCAACAGATTCCCCGTCTGAATTGTAGACAGTAAAAACGATAATCACCATACCACCTCTTCCAGAAAAATACATACACCTATATAATACAACCCCTACGGGCAATATAAACCCTTTTAAAATAAACTATTTCATATCTATTTATTATCTTTTTATTTCTTTTTCTCTTTTTTTTATTTATATAAATTTTAAATCATAAATTTAAATTAATTTTAAAAAATCTTATGATTATATTTTAACATCTAAATTAAATTTATTCCATAGGTATATATGTCTTTCTCAAAAGTACATTAAATAAAAAATAAATAAAAAACCCCCTATAAAGGCGCTAAGGCTTTTTATAGGTGGTAGGTACCAATTTTCAGACAGAGAGAAAATTTGCTTTGTTTAAACACTGCTAAAGTATAAGAAGTGTTATAGCCCGTTTATAAGAGACATTACCTCTGATCTAGTTCTGGCATCGGTTTTTATTATTCCCCTTAAAGCTGAAGTTACAGTTTTTGACCCTGGCTTCTTTACCCCTCTCATAGTCATACATAAATGCTCAGCTTCAACTACTACAGCAACCCCTAATGGATTTATACTGTTCATAATTATATCCGCAACTTCACTAGTCAAACGTTCCTGCAGCTGAGGCTTTTTGGCTATAATATCCACAATCCTAGCTAATTTACTAAGCCCTAGTATTTTGCCTTTTTTAGGTATATAAACCACATGTGCAATTCCAACAAAAGGAAGCAGGTGGTGCTCACACACTGAATACATAGGAATATCCTTTACAAGAATCATCTCTTCATGGCTGTTTTCTTGAAATACTTTAATATAATCTTTAGGATCAGTGTACATTCCTGCAAATATTTCTTCATACATTCTTGCCACTCTGTCAGGAGTTTCTACCAATCCTTCTCTATCAGGGTCTTCCCCAATAGCTATAAGTATTTCTCTCACTGCAGCCCTTATACGTTGTTTATCAATCATTTTTATTACCTCTTTCTAAAATTAAAATCATTTTACCATATGCAAATTATTATACTGTATGCATAGGAAAATGACAATAAATTCTGAAATGATTAGATGTACATAATAAAGTTAAATAAAATTAAGTCTAAGTATAACTTTTGTGTTTATGTTAATTTATAAAATTCATTACATAATCCATGATTTTTTCACTGAATATCAAACCTATTGCCATAAGAATCATATTTGTAATTATAACAGTAAGACCTGTTTTGCTGCCATTTTTTGTTGCCAGTATACCCATAATAACACCTATAACTCCAAAAATAAACGAATATCCAAATAAAGAAATCAGAGCAAAAATCAGTCCAATTGTAACTAATACAACAGTGCCAAACGTACTTGTTTTCTGGCTATTAATGTTTTCCATATACATCACCCTGTTTAAGTATTTCCTGCTTTTGATATCCATATTCATTTTTTTTGTAAAATCTTTTCACTAAACACTGTACAAAATATCATAAATAGTATATAATGATATTAAGAACTTGTTTTTTATTTGCATTTATCTCCAATTTATTCTTTGCAATAGATCTAGCTATACAAATAACATATATTTTTGTATATTCTACGCAATTTATATTGTTTTCATCTTGTTTACATAATTACCAATAATTAAATTTGAAAACATACTTATTTTTTGCTAAACTAATATCTATCATGCTACTTATTATGTAAACCTACTAAATGTATTTTATAAACTAAATAAATAAATAAAGGATGGTTAAAGTGTCTGTGGATTTTAATTTCTTAACTTCAAAACAAAAAAAGGTCTATACTGCAATTGAGTCATTCATTAAGGAAAATGGAATGCCTCCTACTGTAAGGGAAATAGGCGAATTAATTGGTGAAAAGACACCTGGTGCGGTTCAAGGTATACTAAACAGACTTGAAGAAAAAGGTGTAATAAGAAGACAACCAAGAGTGGCAAGATCTATTCAGCTTGTACAGGAAAACTCAAACTATGCCGACCACGCATATCTTCCGCTAATTAAAAAAATAAGTGAACGTAATGTAGATGATCTGTTTAACATGTACAACATTGTTAAGTACTATCCCGTACCAGCTCATTTGTTTGAGAATGCTGAAAATCATTTTATAATCAAATGTCCTGACAACAGTCTTTTAGACAGCGGCATCACCTATGAAGATACTTTAATAGTTAACATAGCACCAGAGCTTAATGACGGAGATATAATACTGCTTATGTACGAAAACCTTACCATCTTAAGATATTACAGCCCTCATGAAGATCCAGACAAGGTTATTTTAAAAGCCGACAGTGATTTGATCGGTAAGGAAGTATTTGGTAAAGATGAAATAAAAATAATAGGTAAATTGGTTGCTAAGTTTTCCAAGTACTAATTGTTTTTATTGGTTCATCTGATTTTGTTTTTCAAAATATCAGGGTTAAGCTTATATTAATATAAGCTTAACCCTTGTTGTTTTTCATTTAAGTTATGTACACCTTCGTGTAACATCTTGTTCTTATAGGTAACTTACTATAAGGTCTCCCACTTCTTTAGTTCCATAACCCATTTTACCTGCACCTAAGTTTTTAATATCATTTTTAACAGCCTTTTTAATTGCATTTTCAATATCTTCTGCTGCTTTAACTTCTCCTAGCTGTTCTAGCATCATCTGTCCCGCTGCTATTGCTGCAAGAGGATTTATAACATTTTTGCCTGTGTATTTAGGTGCTGATCCTCCTATAGGTTCATACATTGATACTCCCTGAGGATTTATGTTTCCACCGGCAGCTATTCCCATTCCCCCTTGAATTACTGCTCCAAGGTCAGTTATAATGTCCCCGAACATATTGTCCGTAACAATAACATCAAAGAACTCTGGATTTTTAACCATCCACATACATGTAGCATCAACATGGCTGTAATCTGTTTCTATATCGGGATATTCTTTTGCCACTTCATAGAAAGTTCTTTCCCATAAATCAAAAGCATATGTTAAAACATTGGTCTTTCCACAAAGAGTTACTCTTTTACCTTTGTTTCTCTTTTTTGCATACTCAAATGCAAATCTGATACATCTTTCAACACCTTTGCGGGTATTTATTGATTCTTGGATTGCAATTTCATCAGGAGTACCTTTCTTTAAGAAACCTCCTCCTCCTGCATATAGTCCTTCTGTATTCTCTCTTACAACAACAAAATCAATATCTTCAGGTCCTTTATCTTTTAAAGGAGTGTCAACTCCTTCATAAAGGATAACTGGTCTTAGATTAATATACTGATCAAGCTCAAAGCGGAGTCTTAATAGTATACCTTTTTCCAAAATACCAGGAGCAACGTCAGGATGTCCTATTGCACCAAGCAAAACAGCATCTCTTGTTTTTATCTTTTCAATATCATTATCAGTTAATACTTCTCCTGTTTTTAAATATCTGTCCCCACCTAGGTCGTAATACTCTAAATCCATTTGGAAATTATGTTTTTTACTAACGGCTTTTAAAACTTTAACGCTTTCTTCAACAACTTCAGGTCCTGTACCATCACCTGGTATAACTCCGATATTATACTTTTTCATATTTAAAATCCTCCTTTTATAATTTCATATGTTATAAATATCCACATATATTTCTATATTGTAATTTTTGCATTTTAAAATACATATATGTTATATAGATTTTCTCTAAATATTATAACACTAAATAAATTTAAAATTTATAGTATCAATTATAAATCTTAAAAATAATTTATTCTACCTGATATTTACCTTAATAAGGCTACCTTTTTAATGTTTTTTGATTTATTTCAAGCTCATTTATTTAAAAGATTTTTGTATAATCTGTATTGTTAGCTACAGTATATCCATTTAGGCTTGACATAGTCAATTGTAGTTGTAGACTTTCTCTTATTCCATCCAGGTTAAAAACTTTTCCTATATTGAAGGGGGGTTTTTTTGGTGTATTTTTTAAATATATCATTAAATCTCTGCTGATTAGAAAAACCAACACTTAAAGCAATATCACTTATTTTAGCATCTGTCTCTCTTAATAATTCCTTTGCTCTTTCTACCCTGACAGTTAAAAGATAATTTATAGGGCTTACTCCCATTTCTTCTTTAAATGCTCTAGTAAAATAACTTGTGCTTAAAAATACATATTTAGAAATATCCGTTAAGGAGATATCCCTTTCATAATTATTGTTTATAAAATTAACAGCTGCTTGTATAAGTTCTTTTAATTTAGGACTTTTATTTTTTATACTGTTTTCCCATTCCATTTTTAATGCTCTTGATATTAAAACAAACAACTCTAAAACAAGTAAATAATTTAAAAACTCACTTCCAATTTCAGGGTTCTCACGCTCTTTTAGTATTCTATTTAGAAGATTAATTATTTCATTTTTGTGGCTGACTTTTAAAGATATAAAAGCCCCCCATTCTTTTTTGTTTACAAAGTTTAAGAAATCTTCTAAAGAAACCTCAGCAAGTTGATTGTCAAATTTATTTTCAAACCCAAAATTTAAAACAATAAATTCGCAGCCTGTCTTGGACTTTACAACAAATTTATGAAACTGTCTTGGCTTTATTATAATAATGTTGTTAGGACCTATTTCAACAGAAGTTCCTGATATTTCAAATACAGCATTTCCCTTTTTGATATACACCATCTCAAAAAGCTCATGAACATTAGGCTCCATGTGCCAACTGGTATCATGAAACCGTTCAATGGATTTTACTATTACAGGTATAAAAGTAGCTGAGCCTAGCACACTTTCCCATGCCTTTGGCAAAATATCCTTATCCATCTTTAAACCACTTCCCGTTTTTACATTTACCGAAGCCTGCTTTATTTGATCCCAGACCTTCTATGAAACCTGGCGATTCCAAACTTGTTCCTTTTATTATAAGGTATTGCCTCCTTTGTCCTAAATACACCTAAGTTTACTTTTTTAGCATCCTCAATGGAATAAAATACCTTTGAGTCGCAGCTTTCTATTATATCAATAGCATCTTCCAACTCTTTACGCTTCATAATGGAATATATTATTTTTACTTCCCCAGTCTTCCCGTATGCATCAACAGTGGTAACTCCAAATCCTGCTTCAGATAGACGCTTTTGTATCTGGCATTGATCTTTCATAATTATAATCCGGACAACTACCACTCCTATTGCCAGCTTTTCCTCAATAATCATTCCTACTAAAGTTCCCGTTGCAAAACCGCCTGCATATGCTATATATGAAAAAACGCTTCCAAGATTTTGCATAACTTGTCCAATAACAATAATCCAGATTAAAACTTCAAAAAAGCCTAAAATAGGGGCAAGAAATTTTTTCCCTCTTGAAACAAAAATAATTCTTATTGTTCCTATAGAAACATCTAGGATTCTTGCTACAAAAATAAACAAAGGAAGAACTACCAATGTATAAACATTTGGACTAAATATTTCTTTAAAAATAGTCACCAACTCCTAATACTATATTAGTTGTATATGTATAGTTTAAAGTAGTCTCATAATAAAGTCAACCTAAGCAAAATCAACTGTTTAATGATAAATACAATAGCTTTATGCCAAATTTTTAAAAGTGTTTTTATAAATATTTTTATACTTAAATACATAATTTTTTATAAATTTTATAAAAAAATAAAAAAAAGCTTGACTATTTGTTAAAAAGAAAATATAATTAAGTATGTACTATTTTGATTTTATAAAGAAAATTTAATTTTTAAATAAATTAGGACTGGGGATGTTTTAGTGAGGATTTCTGGTATAAGTTACACGCAACGTAAAAGACGTGCGCCAAAAAAAATAATTTTAGTATTAATTATATTAATAATATTAGCTGCTTTAACCATATCCATTATTTCCATTAAAACGGCATGGACTTTATCAAAACCTGAAAGAGTTGAATTACCTGTTTTTTCAGCAAATATTGTTCCTGAATATGACAACATATCTTTTAGAGATATAAATGATGAGGTTACTCTAAAAGGCTGGTATTTCAGTACTCCTGAAAGTAATAAAACAATAATTCTAGCTCATGGCTACGGTTCTAACAGACTTCCCTACAAGGAAGATACAATTAAATTAATTAAAAGTTTTTTAAACGAAGGGTATAATTTTTTGACTTTTGACTTTAGAAACTCTGGAGAATCTGAAGGAGATATCACATCTGTAGGATATTTTGAAAAATTTGATTTACTTGGTGCAATTGAATATGCCAAAAAAAGAGGTTCTGATAAAATAATACTTTTGGGCTTTTCTATGGGAGCATCAACTAGCATCCTAGTAGCTGCCGAAAGCTCCGATGTGGATGTAGTAATAGCAGATAGTCCTTTTGCTGACCTAACTATGTACTTAAATGAAAATCTTAGTGTATGGAGTAATTTACCTCCCGCTTTTAATAAAACTACCCTCTTTGTTACGAGGCTTCTAACAGGTGTAGACACAAAGGATGTTAGTCCAATAAATGAGATAAGTAAAATTTACCCAAGACCTTTGCTGCTTATTCACAGCAAAGACGATGAAAAAATCCCTGTGGAGCACAGCCACATGCTTAAAGAGGCTGCAGGTGATAATGTAGAACTTTGGGAGACATCTGGTGCAAGCCATATTAGAACTTATAAAGAATACCCTGATGAATTTGTAAAAAAGGTATTAGACTTTATTAAAAAGAATCTTGCAGAAGAAACAGATGACTCTTCACATACCTCTTCTGAAACATAAATTGTTTTGTTCATTTAAATTCTCTTTAAACCCTTCTTCGCACTTATTTGTCTCAAACGATTAAGTGTTTATATTTGTGTTCATTTATTGAGCTATCTGGAATTTTTTTCAAAAATATTTAAAAAAATATTTAAAAATTTTATGCAATATGATAAAATTAGTATAGTTAGTTTTATGAATTATTATTCAACAAGTAGTAAAAATAAAATTAAATGGTTTTACAGTATGTAAACTGTATTTTTAGGAGGGGTTCCTGTGAGTAAAGATATTATATCCATTCTTGGTATTGGTAAAAAAACAGCTGAAAAACTAAAGGAACAGAATATTTTTACTGTTTCGGATTTTGTTAAAGCAGCGGGAACTCCTGAGGGAAGAGTAGCCTTACAAAACGCTACCGACATACAGTTAAGTTATTTGAATTACTGGGTAAAACAAGCAGACCTCATGAGAATAGAAGGTATAGATGAATATGATGCCGAGTTCCTTGTTAAACTTGGGATTAGAAATGTAGAAGACCTTTCAAAAGTTAATATATCAACTCTGAAAAAACTTATTGACAATTACAGTTCAGAAAATCCCAGAAAAAAAAAGACAAAACGGACAATGGAAATAATTTTAAAATGGAAGCAAAAAGCAAGTGAACTGGGTACTGCCATAGTTAATGATTTGGATGAACTGCCTCCGGAATTAATTATTGATCAGGAAGATTATATTGAGACACCCGATGAGTTTTTTGAAGACCTGTCAGATATCATAATAAACCTTGGCACAGGTATTTCCGAGGCTCAACATAAATTAGATCTTAGCGCCATAGAAACACAAAAAATGATTAATAATGATGAAGAATTGAGAAATTCCGGACTAACGGCTACATGGTATGCAATACCCGAAGTCACCTTCAACCTGAAAATGGATTATGCAGTTGTAAGAGAAGATGGTACAAACACTTCAACTACACCTTCTAGAAGAATTCTCGTAAGCCCTATGAACGCACAATATCAAAATTATTTCAAAGTAAATCAGTCCATGCAAAGTGACTTGAATATAAAGTTTGTTCCTGTCCCACCACCGTCTAAATACACTATGACGTTATTTGTTCCTGATTTAAAGGGCAGGACTTTGGAAGAAGCAAAGGATATAATCAATAAATCAGGATTGACACTGGGCTCTGTAAGCGAAGTAGCGGGTACGCCTTCAGGAGATAAAATGACAGAAGTAGAGGATCAGGTACCTGAAGCAGGCAGTGAGGCAAGATTTGGCAATAAAATTAACCTCTCTGTTATGAAAAAGGAGAGTGTGACTATTGACTGAAAACCTTGAAAAATTAAAAGTCAAATACGAGAGCCTTTTGAGTGAATACAATTTTTTAAAGTTAAAATATGAAGAGCTTTTAGATAAGTACGCTCAACTGTCCCAATCATACCGGCAAACTTCTGTAGGAGATAAAGAAGGAGTAGCGTTAAATTCCGACGAGGCGGCTGAATTTTTCAGACAGATCATTTCCGGCGTAAACAAGGGAGTTGAAAAAACAGGTTTAGGAGTCAGTAAAATGGATATAGAGCTAAACACTGATTTATCAAAAGAATCCACAACGGGAGAATTAAAACCTTATGTTGAAAGTTCAACTATGAAATTATCTTTTGTGAGAATAAAAAAGATTGGGGGATAAACCATGGGTGACGATAATCAAAACTCTGTTAATTCCAAAGATACATCCGACATTTTAGGTGAATCAAGAACCACGGTATTAAAGCAAAGCAATCTGGAACTGAAACAGACGATAAAGGAAATGGAAGAAATAGTTAGACAACGGGATTTATATATTGACAAAATAAGCAAAGAAAAACTATCTATTGAAAATGAAAAAGTAAACTACCTTAAGGAAATTACACAGAAAAATAATGAAATTTCAGAACTTAAAAATCACAATATGACATTGGAAAACCAAATCAAAAATATAACTGATGAAAATAGGATACAGTTAATCCAGAAGGAAAAGGAAATAGAAGACTTGCAGTCAAAGTTAAATGAGCTTGCACATTCCCACGGGGTTGACGAAAAAATTATCAAAAACCTGGAGGAACTTAATAGCAGATGTTCTTTTCTTAAAGAGGAACTTATGGCAAAAAATCAAGAACTTATTGAATTGCGTTCAGAATACCATTCTAAAAAATTTCTTTCTATAGAACTAGAAAAGGAACTGAATACTTTGAATGAGCACTATCTCAAAGTACAGGAGGAAAACAATGAATTAAAGCAAAAATTTGATATGATAAATAACAAGTTTCACGCCGCATTTACACCATTGCAACTTTCCAACTACCTTACCAATGCAATTGATTCATTTAATAATCAGGTAAATACTTCGAAGAATGCTGTTAAGTATGTGATAAACGGTATGGACATTGAGTTTAAGGGTACAATGGCAAAGGATGACACTAACCAAATAGTTTTGTCTGCACCGGACATTGCAAGCAGTTCCAGTGAGGCATTAAGCACCATAAGGTTGTCAATTCAGGCTGTTCCAAAACAGATTGTTAAAAATAAATAATCCAAAATTAAAAAAACAGGGGGTGTTTTAATGCCAAATGTAGGTCAAGAATTATTAAATGTACCTTTCCCTGAAATGGTACTAAAGCTGGCATGTGCTATTGCAGAAGGACAGTACAAACTGGACATGGTGAGTTGCGAAATTGCTAAATTTATGGGAGATGAAAAAACAGCGCCGGTGCACTTACCTGATTTAACAGATCCCGATGGTAAGAAGGTTATTGTTACTTCCCTGATAGGGGCTGGTTTTCAGCCTACTTTCTACCAGTTTACCGACACAATCATTGAAGTTAAGATGGCTATATCAATGAATAAGACAACAGATACTTCGGTTTCTGCCAGTGCGACAGGAAAATATGGGCAGGCAGCTCAAGCATTTGATACCTGCATAAGAATGAACTTGGGAAACAAGGAAAGAGCCACAGCCTACTTTCAGGCAGGAATCACATTTGCAAGACTAAACAACACTCTCAGAGCACAGGAGTATATCACAAGGGCATTGACGGAATTTGAAAGATTGGAAGAAAAGGACTCAATTATTGAATGCCTGACTGAAAGGGCACTTCTTTTTAAGAACGCAGGACGAAAGGATCTAGCGGTTCAGGATTTGAGAAAATGCTTAAAAATTGCAGATGGAAATGAAAATTTATTAAAAGGGATACAGGAACAATTGGCAAGTATTTAAAAAGACATTTTTTTACCTATGGTACTGCCGCTGACATAAAAAATTCCTTCCCGGCTTTTATGATTTCTTGCTTTTGCCAAGAAGGAATTTAATTATTCATCCAAACATAGAATTTGTTGCATTCTTACTTTTTCTGATCAATAAAATATGAAACTGAGTTAGTTTCTGAATCTGAACTATAGACATTGCTGGCTTTTTTCCCTTGATTTATTTTCCTTATCTTTTCACCTAAATCCTTTAGTATTTTTTTTACTTTTTCATTATTTTCCTTTTCTAACTCACTTATTTGTTGAATTGTCTTTTTTATATTGCCTATTACTTCTTGAAGTTCTCTAACTCCCTTTATATTTGATGCTTCAAGGTTTTCTATGTTTTTTATACTGTACATTTCTTTAATTTTCTCATAGTACACATAAAATTCTTCATCATTTTTATTTATTTCTTCAATTTTTTTTTGCTTGTCATTTAATAATTTCTCAATGTTTTCTATGCCCTCTTCTTCTATTGCTTTTGATTGAGCATTGGTTAAAAAAAGTAACTCTTCTAACTTTATTTGCTTTTCCCTTGAAACTTCTACAAGTTTTTCAAAATGCTTTTCAATTTGTTGGTTTTCCATTATGTGCCTCTCCTATTTAGCCGCTTTGGGCTGCTTTATTTTTTTGTCTGGCAATTTTCATTGCCTGTTCCCATGTATTTCTTAAATCTTTTGCCAGCATTAAAACTTCTTCAATAATTGAAACATCCTTTTTTATATTTGCTTCTAAAAGCTGCCTGTACATATAATCGTATAACAAATCCAATTGCTCTGCAATCTCATAGTTCCTATCCAAAGTTCCTCGAAACTCTGTAACTATATCCTGAGCTTTTATTATTGTTGTATTTGCTTTTTCAATTTGCTTATCATTTAAAGCCATTTGTGCTTGCATTAAAAACTTAACAAGTCCATTATACAACATAAGTGTTAGTTCTTCACTGCTTGCTGTATACACTGTGTTTTCTTTATACTGTCCATATGGGTTATTGCTTATCATTTCATGACCCCTCCAAGTTTTGTTTATAAAAATATTTAGTAAATACCAAGCTGCTGCATAAGCCATGCAGATTGACTCTCCATTTGACTTAGCATCTTTTCCATAGCTGTAAACTTCCTGTAATATGCCTCCTCTTTTTGATACATCATTTCAAGCATTTTTTGGATCATAGAATCCTTTGCTTTTATTTCGTCAACTATTAAGTTATTAAACTCAGATGCATCCCCAACTATGCCTGCCTTTTCAAGTAAAGCACCTTTTCGCCCACTTGAATCTCTGCTGGTTCTTATGTTTTTTTGCAATATATCATATATTCTTTGAGTTAAGCCGCTTTCATTATACCTTTGGGTAATTTTTTCTCTATCACCTACTGGATTAATTTCAGAATCTTCAGGTTTATTTGTAAAAAGCTTAACCACTTCATCAAAATTATTAGTAAGGGCTGTCCTTAGCTTTGTTTCATCAAGGATAAGTTTACCCCTTTCATAATACGCACCAGTTGATATTCCTATATCAAAAACGCTTATGGATGTTCCTTCAACTTTGTCAAACAAAGCTTTTCTCATTTCATTAAGCATTCCAGAGAGTATACTATCATTACTTAACAACCCTGTTTTTGCTTTTTCTTCCCATTTTTCAATTTCTTCTTCTGACATAGCATCCTTTTGTTCTTTTGTAAGTGGTCTGTAGTCTCTGTCCCTTTTTTGATGTATCAAGCCATTTATTTCATCCAAAATATCATTATAGCTTTCAACCAATCCTTTAATGTTTTCAACTACAGTATCTATATCATTACTAATTTCAAGTGTTACAGTCTCTGTTGTAATTTCATTTAAAGAAAATCTAACCCCGTCAATGGTAAATTGGTTGCTGCTTCTTTTCATTCCTTCAACGCCATTTAATGTAAACTCCGCATCTGTTCCCTGAGTGTATGTTCCTTCAACAATCCCTAGTGCCTTTAAAAGTCCATTTTCTTCATCTGTGTCTTCAAATGTAATGGAAGATGCCTCACCTTCAACTGTAGACGTTAAAGTAAATTTGTCATTTAAAGAATCATACTGTATTTTAACACCTGCATCACTATTATTTATTGCATTCATAATATCTTTTATAGTTGCATTTTTATAACTTTTGCCCACATCAATAACTGTGTCATTTATTGTAAAGATAACATTTTCCTCTGAATTATCTATAGCCAAAGTATTTTTAAAATTATCTTTGATGCTTTCAAGTCCTGACACTAAAGATATTCTATTGCTGGTGTTATCCTCTGGCAAAAAACCTAATTTTCTAAGATCTCCAGCAACAGGTGTTCCGTCTGCCAACATTAAAGTACTGCCATTTAAAGATACATCAAGCTCTATTCTCCCACCTGAACTGCTGACTTTTATTTTTTCTGCTCCAAAGGCTTTGGATAATGAGGTATTAATATCCTCAACCATATGGTCAATATCATCATAATTTTTTAATTCAATAGTTTTAGTAACTCCATCCAAAGTAACATTGATTTTTCTTCCAGCAAGCTGAAAATCCTCTACAGCTTCACTTCCAATTATGTTTCCAGTAATATTTGATGTGCCTTCAATTTTTGCACCTGAAGCCAGTTTATGAACCTCTATAGTATGAGTTTTACTTTCTGCTGCCGAACCTGCAACTGCTGTTACTGCTTTTTCATTGCTTGAATTTATTTTAAATAAACTAAAGGCAGATGAAGATCTAAAATTTGTTTCGGGTTTTAAAAGGTTAAAGTATTTATCGGAAAAGGCTCTTAGTTTATTTGTAACATCTCTGTACATATCCCTTTTCCACTCTAATATCTGCTTATCCTGCTCAACTTTATCCACTTTCATTTTTTCAATGAGCATCAATTGACTTATCATGTATCCCGTATCAACACCTGATGCAAGTCCTGAAAATCTCAATTTGCTGTTTTGTGTGTTATATACACCATATAAAGACATAAGTCTACCTCCTCTCGTCCACCATTATGCCAGCTAATTCCCACATTTTTGCCACCATATCTAGAATTTTTTCAGAAGGAATTTCTCTCACAACTTCTTTTGTATCTGTATTAATAACTTTAACCATAATTTCTTTTGTTCCTTCATGTATTGAGAACTCTAACTGGGTTTGAGCACCTATAATTGCTTTGTTTGCCTTTTCAATGGCATCGATAATTTCCTTAGCTGAAGCATTACGGTCATTTAGGTTCTCGTCCTTTTTGTTTTTTTGCACATTATTATTTTCTGAATTGGTCTTTTTGACACCAACACTATTTTGTACAGTATTATTTGTGTTTTTAAATTGCATTAAAGAAGCATCCATGCTATCAATTCTCATAAAAATCCCTCCGTGATTTTTCATTCATAATTATTATCGGAATTTCGCTATATATAGTTTACAATTAATTTCAAGGCGTAATTTATTGCTTGGTTATAAAAAAATGAAGGGAGCTCTTTTTTGAACTCCCTTGACTTTTCCCTGTCTATAAGCTAATTGCTTAAAATATCCGGACTAACGCTAAAAATAGATAAGGACTTTTCAATCTCAGCTTTCCAATCTGAAAATATAGGAAGCATTTCCTTTTCAATATGTTCTTCTAGATTAGATTCAGTTTTGTTTTCATAATTGTCTACCACTTTGCTCATACAGTCTTTAATTTTGGTTGTAAGAACATCTATTTGACTATCTGGTAACATTTCCTGCATATTTTGGATTACTTTTTCAATGCACATAATCCCATGCATAGTATCTTCTAATACTGTCAGTGCCTCCTCATAACGAAGTTCTGACAGCTGCTTTTGTACATGATTAATTCCCTTTTCCATTGTCCGAAGTAGTGGAAATATGTGTTTTACAACCTGGATATTCTTGTCCATTATACCCGACCTCCCTTTGTCTTCCCATATACCTTTTAATTGTGGAAAGACTTTTACGGAAATATTTTGATTTGTTGCATTTTTTATTATATCGTCATATTTCCACCAATTCCTTACTACTTTTTTAATTAGATATCTTTTGGCTGTGATTTTAGGATTTCATAAAATCAGATACTGCCACATTGCATCCTTGGCCAGCTTGATTACCTTTAGTGAATATAAAAAGCATAATCCGGATGGCGTTAAGGCATATATGATAAAATTCTCAGTAATTAACTTTTCAAATGTTATAATTATACTTCTCAAGATTTTTAACTATCAAAACAGCAGTATTGGTAATATCTAGAAATATCAATGCATTAATATATGAATTTTCAACAGCCATTTAATCTTTAACAGAAAATTTCTTTTCATTTTCTGTTTTAATCAGAGTATTTTTTGCAAACAATTCTTCTCTATTATTTAAGCCGAATATCTAGCCCTACTTTCAGCTAAATTTCCTGTCTTCTCATCATAGAATTGATTATTATCAATATCATAGTACCATTTAGTGTTATTAGGTTCATGGTAATGAATTTGTCTCGGTCTTACTCCCAGGACCGGATTCTCTATATCAATTCTTTCAGTTTTTCCTCTATACCCACAAACTCAAAACCTTTTACAGCCGATAATCCAATATTAGAAATCATTTTCTTCCCCTCTCCCTTCCTTTCAAAAAGCTAACACTCAAAATATTTAGATAAAAACATATAAATATTATATTATTCTATTTTTTCTAAAGAAATATATTTTCAATAAACTTTTTCGTGTTTCGGTTTTTCGTGTTTTGGATGGATTTCCTTTACTTTCATTCTAAGGGTATTTTTTTAAGATGAAATAATACACGTCCGTCTTTAATCATGCCGCTTTTTAATGTTTTTTGATTTTATTTTATAATTTTTCGCCAAAACCATTTTCTCCACAGCCCTTTCATGTTAAAATGATATTAATGGAATTTAGGAAAAGATGCAGCGATATGGAGGTAAGGCACCTTGTCTTTTAAAAAAAATAAAGATACTTTTAATGAAAGTTCAATAATCTCAACTATAAATGAAATTAAATCTAGTAATGACAGCCTTTTGATGGATAACTTTATATCTGAATTTACCCCTTTTATTAAAAAAGAAGTAATAAAATTTACAAAAAGGTCTTTTGAAATAGAAAATACTTTTGAATTTAGTGTTGCTGTTTTAGCATTTAAAGAGGCCATTGATTACTATAGTGAAAACCAGCATTTAAGCTTTTTGGATTTTTCTTCTTTATTGATAAGAAAGCGTCTTTTAGACTATGTAAAATTCAGCAATGGAAAAAAAACATTTTCTATTTCCAATTTTGAAAAAAAGCATTTACATTTAATTGAACAACTGCATCTACCGGAACAAAACAAGTACCATAAAGAGTATACCATGTTATATGAAATAAGTATATTTAAAAAAATGCTTAAACCTTTTAAAATATCTGATGAAAATCTTCTCAAGTATTCACCAAGAAATGACATAATAAAACATAAATGTTTTAAAGTGGCGGAAGAAATTTTGAAAAATAATGATTTATTGGAGGATATTTTAACTAAGAAAATTTATCCCGTGTCAAAACTGCAAAAAATTACACAAGTCAAAAAAAGGGACATTAGGTATCATAAAGGGTTTATTGTTTCTGCCGTTTTAATTTTTTCCTCAAAATTAGATACTTTAAAAGGATATATTAATAATTTCTTAGATGAAAAATTTGAAAAAACCGGGGTACTTATAGCAATGAAAGAAAATTATGGTATTGTAGTTACTAAAGAGTTTCTCTTTTTATCAATACCAAAAAAGCCTTCCATGGCAATTGGTCAAACCTTGGAATTTAAATCTTTTTATCTCTCTATAATAAAAGGTGTATCTCATGATATAGTAATAAAAGTGTTGATTATTATTGCTATATTATCAATGAGCGCTGCTTTTTTGTTCAGTTTTTTGGCTCAGCTTTTTCTGGTCTAAAATAAATAATCATATTTTTGCAATTTATGTTGACATAACTAATAATTAACTTATTTGAAAATAATTCTTCGTATTTTTCTTTCTATTGCCATTATTTTTTCCATTTCTGTTGTAATGTCGTTTTCGTCATATTTAAAGAATTTAATTTTGTACCCGTCAACGTGGTATTGTTTTTTCAAATCTTCTTTTGAGAATAAATATATTGTATTTTGAAAGGGTTTTTTCCAACCGGAAATAATTTTTTTATATTCTTTTTTCTTGTTTGTTAATTGGTCAAATCTTTTATGTACATCTTCACTTGTGTTTTCCAGTAATTCTTTGATTATAAGCAAAATATCATCAGATGATAAATCTTCTGCCTTTTTTTCAATTGGTCTGATAACAAAAACATAACCAACAAAAGCAAAACCTACATATACAGTATGGTCATATATGAAAAACACTATATTCTTTATATATTCTCCTTGCTCATTTTCTATAGGTATATCAAAACCATTATATATACACGTAAAATTATCCAGCGGAATAGCTTCTATGAATAAAAAAGGCATCCTGCTATAGAAGAAAACCTTCGCATACCACTCATCAATAAAGTCTTTTTTTTCATAGGGTAAAAAAATATTAACTTTAAATCCTTTTATATAAAATTTTACATGTTTAATTAACATATCTGAAAAGTAATTTATAACATGTATATTATTGTAGTACTTTTCCATTAATAGTCCTTCCTTAACTTCCTTGTATTTTTTCTTATCCGGAATTTCATTCCTTATTTCTTCAATAGACCGGTCAATATACACGCCTCTGCCCAGCTCAACAGCTTTTAGCCGGCCTTGAAAAAAATCAACACAGATAAACTTAGTTTTAAAACAATAAGCAATCTTTTTAATAATATCTCTAAGCATTTTATTCCTCCTTATAGCGTTCTATCACTCATATTAGGAGTTGTCATTAATTTATCTTATGTTATTTCATTCTTTTGCGTTATTGACAATATAAACTTTTCTAAACCTTTAATTACACTTAACTCATCATAATCTAAATATTCAATATTATACTTATAAATACTGTCGCCAAATATTTTTTTAAATTTTTCCGGCACATAAAAATAAATAGTTTTTTCAAAAGGTTTTTCCCAATCTTTAATCATATTGTTAATTTCTTTATCTGTAAACACTTCATTATTTTTTAATTCTTCTAGCAAATCTTGGGATGTAGTTTTTAATAGTTCTTTTATTTTATTTACAATAACACCAGGTGTAATTTTATCATAACTGTCTTTTATGCAAATTGCCTCAACAACAAAATCGCCAAAAGCATAACCTAAATAAAACCCTTCATTGAGTAAAAATAAAAACCATGACTTTTTTCTGCCACTTTCATCTTGTAATTTTATTCTTCCATGATAACTATAGTGGTTAAATATGCATTGTATGTTATTTAATGTTACAAGTATTTTGCAAAAATATGTTTTTATTGTTTTTGACAATACTTCATGAATTTTTTTATGGAAAAACATATAATTTTCATAGGGAAGTACTATAAATAAATGATAATGTGAAGAACCTAATTTAGCTTCTTTTATAGAATAATCTATTAAATAATTTAAAGCATCCAGGTTTTGCCAGTAATCATCAGACAAAAAACCTTCTTTTACTTTTTTATATTTCCTTTTGTCAGGTATTTCACTTATTATCTCTTCAATGCTTTTGTTAACGTGAATGCATTTTTCAGGTTCAATAACTACTATTCTTCTGTTAAGGAAATCAACTCCTATGCATCTTGCTTTATAACGCTTTAATATATTGAGTTTTTTCAGCCAATTAGACATAAGTATCAAGCCCCTTTATGTGTTCACAGCACAGATAAAATTATCTATTTTCTTCTATTATTTTAAGTAATTCATTAATTGAACCAACACAAGGATTTGGTAAATTTTTATCAAAAACTTCCCTTTCATCAGACGGAATAAACCAGTAATAATCCGTATCAAATTCAAATTCTCTAAATCCACTTTTTTCTGCTGTATCCAACAATAGCTTACAAATAGTTTTTAACTCATTTACAGATATTTTCATTATGCACCACCATTATTTTTAATTATGTTATTATATTTTTCATTCACAATTTGCTTTTCAATTTGTTTCTTATGTACATCACTTCTACCCTCGCTTATCACTTTGCATACCAGTTTTTTAACTATTACTTTAATCCCTAATTCTACTATTGTACCCATTGTTACTCTCTTAATAATACTCAACTAAATATTTATCAACAACGCTTTATTTTACTTAAAATAACTGTTTTTATATTTCATATAATCACCATAAGCTTCACTAATCTTTTTCTTACATATAGATTTCCATTTTTCTAATAAAATTTTTCTTTCTTTTAAATTTTAGTGTTTAAATATAATTTTGCAAATAAATCCCTCACTTTCTTCAGTTACTGATAATAATAAATA
>FZPS01000216.1_pt365 | contig 59969 bp, 36 predicted proteins | sample 1817821 | NCBI WGS metagenome assembly FZPS01 (sample SAMEA104158645, study PRJEB21678) | metagenome | place: Germany | collected 2015-04-21 | reverse complement strand
ACATATTAAATTAATTGTTCTATTATAGGGTCAAGACCAAACCTATCGTATGTATTCCTGACATTATCTTAGTTAATCTAAATGCGTAGTCTATTGATAAGCTTCTGCCATCTGGATTTTGGTTCGATGTTCCAAGTGGAGCAATTACTGAAGCTCCTGCTGAAAAGCCTTCGAACATTGTCTCCGCGCTATTCTCGTCATATATACTACCAGTTATCTTATTTTCGTAAGTATATCCTGATCTAAGCATAAATATCTTTCCAAAACCATACTCAAGACCGAGTGTGTATTGGTCGTAAGAAAATGCCATTGATGCAAAGTTAGCAGCTACTGTGAATCTATGTGTGTTTTCTTCGAATAGGAAGTCATAAGAAGCTCCGATATTTAGACTTGAAGGAAGCTCAAAATTAGCAGAGCGCTGCTCCATCGACATCTGTCTTCCCATAAACTCTACTACTTGAGAAAGTCCGTCTCCTGAATAGCTCATAGCTGGACCCCAGTTTTTTAGAGTAATACCGAATTTTGCCTCATAGTTTTCTCCTGTTACGTATTGAACACCTGCATCTATTGCAAATCCAGTTGCTGTAACGTTATCAATACCCTCGTTAACTATCTTAATGGTAGCTCCCCCTAATATCGAATTTGAGAATGCTTTCGCATAAGATATTCCGATATTCATTAGACTAATAGAAAAGGTTCCATTATTTCCAATTTCAGGGCTACCCACTGTTGTTCTTTCAATAAGGCCGAAAGACATTGAGCTTACAGAAAGTCCTAAGACTCCATAATCGCCCAAGTTTTGACCAACTCCAAATGCGTTTACTCCAATTCCTGAGTTTTGAAGCCAATTAGTATAGCTAAAATACCCTTCGGTTCCTGCAACTCTAGCCAAACCAGCTACGTTAGAATGTAGAGCATCAATTCCTGATCCATTTGCAGTGTTTACTCCCCCCCAACCAGCACTTCTGGCCCATGGGTTGATTAATAGAGATGAAGCTCCTGACGTACCCCTCCTATCTCCATTTCCCGCATTAAGTGTTATGCTAGGTATCAATAAGATACCCAACATAACAAATGTAAATATTCTATGTATATTTTTCATATTCTCTAATCTTAAAATATTTCTATTCTGCTCTTTATTTTACTGGAATGAATTTAGGTCAACAGGACGTAAAGCTCCAAACCATTTAATAATTCTCTCACCTATTCCTTCGGCTTGTATGTGAATCATATAAACTCCTCCAGAAATTGGTAGTCCCTTATGATTCTTCAAATCCCAATCAATTGAGGTTAGCGCAGTACCCTGTCCTGAGACTAGGTTCTTCGAAGGACCTCTTAATTTTCTAACCACTGTTCCATCGACTGCATATATGGTAATATAAGAATCTGGTGGAAGGTTGGTTATTTTGACTAGGTTATGAACTTGGTCTTGCTCATAGGTTGATGCTGCAAAGTAAGGATTCGGCACTACTGTGATTAAATCCATTGCCTCATTTCCAAAGTCATAATCTCCAACAACTGTCGCAATGTCCTCGGTTATGGTAAACTCATACATAGGATAGTTTTTGTTTTGAGGACTAGATGCTAGGTCGCCAGCACCTGTATAGTTGATACTATATGGTTGTGCAACCCTTAGAGAAACTGTAACATCTGTAGGAATCTCTGCTTTAGGGTCCTTGTCAAACGCTGTTGCAATTGGCATACCTACCCACATTACTGACGAGAAGACTTCCATTGCCTCAAGTAGACTCTTATTTCTAAAGTCGTTATTATAAGGGTTTTGTCTAGTTAAACCACTTGGGTTATTAGCTCCATTATAAACGCCTTGTATTAGGTCTAGCTTTTGTAGTTTGTCATAAGCCCACTGTCCTCTATCTTCGTAGTAGGAAGGAGAATTAACTACAGTTTCTGTTGGGAATCCAGAAATTTGATGACGATGGTGTAGGGTGTCTGTTGTTGCACCTAATACGTATACGTAGTGCATACCTCCAAATACTATTCCGCCTCCATCACTCATTGTTGAGGTTGGATTCCAAATCATATCTCTACCGTTACCTGGTTGCCCTATTCCTAGCTGTGAGTTTTCACCAAAGAACATATTTAATCTCTGCCCTGTTTCTAGGTTAATTGCATAACCAGGGAACCAACCCATACCCATTGTTCCATCATTTAGAGATTTACCATCCTTATCTACAGATGGTGATTTTCTAAGCTGGAATCTCTTAGCTCCACCTACTGTCTGCATGGTGTCGTCTCCCATTTCAATAACAGGACAACGAGTCCACTTAGATTTATCGCTTGTAAATACGATATCAACAGAGGCTAGATTATTTGGATTATTAGATGTGGTTGAGTAGATAAATCCAGGGTCTAAACGCCATTTTGTTGTCTCGTCCGAACCTTCTGGGCTAAAGTGGTAGTATGAGAATCCTGGGTGAGGATAAACGACTCCTTCGTAGTTGGTGTATACGGAGGTTAGTCTATATGGTGCCCACCAACCATCAGCAAAGGTTTCGTATTCTGCATCCTCGTCAATTGAGAAGTTCATATCGATATAGTCATAAGTACCGTCTTGCTTTCTAATTGAGTCTGTAGTTGCAAAATAATAGTCTTGTAATAAGTAGTCTATAGTATTGGAAACATCTGTTGTTAAGAAGTTTCTTCTAATATCTTCTGACGAGAAGCTACTTCCTGATCTAATCCAGTTTAGAACCGAACTAGCATCGTTATCAGCAATTCCATATAACCATGTCTTACCTGGATCTTCAGGTTTTATTCTAGAATTAAGAGCTGTACCCTTTCTAAAGTCTCCACCAATTACTCTTTCTTGATTTACAACCTTATTCATAGCATAGCTAAGAGTTCTAGCTGTTTGCTTAGGATTGGTTAGAGTAATAGAGATTCCTAGTGGGAATATAATTTGCTCGTTAATCTCTTCAATCATTCTATCAGATTCAATCATATAAACTCCCTCGCCGTTTCCATTTATCTTAAATAGAGGCTTGCTTGGATCTGAATTGGTTAATTGCCATTTGCTATATCCAAGATTATCCGTTGTATCAGAAGGAAGAACCTTAATAATAAATGAACCTGGTGTTAGTTTGACTGGGTCTACTATCTTAATATTAAGTGGACCGTAGTTCTTTTCATAAACAAGCTCTGGCAAATAGGCTTGGCCTGAAATTTCTTCTCCTGGCTTACCTACAATCTTTTCTATAGTTTCGGTCTTGAAATTCAATACCATTCCACCATTACCATGTCCTTCAATTCTGGTAATTTCTGGACACATACCGTAAGCAGACTGAACAATGGTGCCGCCTTGCTCTGGTTCTAGCTTATGAGGTATTGCAACCACTGGTCTAATACTCATTCCGTAACCATCTTTTCTACTTGGTAGATATGGTTCTTTCTGGCCGTCGATCTTGGTTGCGTCTTCTGGGTTATAAGATTTGAAGTTATTATGTGCATAAGCTATAGCTACATAGTAGTATTTCTTATTATTTACAATTCTCTTATCGTTGGTGGTTGCAAACTTATCTTCTGTAATTCTAAATGAATGCTGGATTCCTCTATTCAATCCCTCTACCATTACTTGAGGTACTAGGGTTCCAATATTATTGTCCATTGCAAAGTTTACAAGCTTTCCGATTGGTTGATTGTTTTCAGGATAATAGTTCTCAACGTCACATTGTGCAACTAGTCTAGCCTTGTCTTCATCATAAATATCAGCAACAGATACGCTTTGGTCTCTTAGCTGGAAGATTTGGTATCCTTCAAACTTATAGTATTGGTCGTATTCAACAGTGTTTACTACTGAATCTGAAACAGTGTGAGTAACGGTGTCTACAACCTGTACTGTTACGTTATAAGAGCGTGGGATTCTAACGTCCATTACATTAAAGCCCTCATTTACGTTATTTGAAATAGGTGAGTCGTTGGTTAGGAATATAATCAACTCTCTATCTAGTTCCTTGATTACTAGGTCTGGAGCGTCTGGTCCTTCAAGAATATTAAAGCAATTATCGAAGAGAGCCTGACACTTGTCGTCAACCTGTCTTAATAGGGTAACTGATGCAAAAGGACCTCCTGAGGTTGCTTGTGCAAATGGTATACCTACTGTAATATAGTTAATAGCACCTGGTCTAAGCTCGAATGGTCCTGCAGACTGCATAAAACGTCTGTCACCAGGAGCGTTATCAGAAGATTCTTCTGTCCAACCTCGTGTATCACCGAACTGTGGATCAACTCCCTTGGTTCCCCAATTCCATGGGTCTGTAGTACCTGGGAACATAAAGTCACACTCAATACCAGTATTACCTGCAGAACCTGAAGAACCAGTTCCACCAAAGGTCATTCTTTCACCTGTTTTCCAAATACCTCTAAGGTAGTTGTAGTAGTCTGTTGCTTTATCAGGCTCACCCCTTACAGCATCCCAGCTATTTTCGTAGTAAACAAACCTTCTCATACCGAAACGCTCGTCGTCCACAATTCCATTACCAAAGTTTACACCATTAATATTTGCTCCATTAGTAATCTTATCGTCTGGATCGTACCAATAGTCTACAAATAATTCAGCGTCTCTGGTTATTAATAATGTATCATATACTTTCTGCCCGCTTACTGGGTCAGTCATATCAGATCCGTCATCATTCTTCTTAACGTAGTTCTCTAATAGTCTTTGTCCTTCCGAATCTTTTAATGCTAGATGTATATAAACCTTAGGATTATCCATTCCGTCTGGATCTAGGTAAGGCCCTTGGAAGAAGTCAATTCCAATTGCAGGTGGGTTACCTGAATAAGAACCTACTCCAGGTCCGTCTGTGGCTGTACCATTATAACAATATCCTAAACCTCTCTTTACGTCACAACCTACATAGTCGTCGAAGGCATAACCTAAGTCAGGGTCTACCCACTGGCTAAAATAAGTGTTTTGTAGGGTAAAGGTCGAACGGTTAATAATCTCATAAGAATAGAAAGTCATATTATTAATCTCGTCATTGGAGTTGAAAGCAAAAGCTTGGGCTCTAATTTCTAATCCAATTGGGTTTTGAGATTTAGATTCTGTATGAGCATTTCCCTTATCGTTGAATACCCACCAAAGGGTTTCGTCTCCCTTAAGAACCTGGTCAACCAAAATACCACCATGAACTGGTAGTCCACCTGTACCGATGGAGTCTTCCATTGTTCTAATTGGGTTATAAGGTTGTCCACCTTGTCTTGCTTCTGTTGGACAAAGGTCTCCATTAAGGTCGTAGTATGGGTAATCACCTTTATTTGGATCATATTCACCATCTCCGTCTACGTCCATAAAAGGAGCTAAGTATTTTGATTGTTTTAATTCTGCATAATTCTCAGGATGTGCAGGCCAGTTCATAATTGCTTCTGTATAGTATGATTGTTCTGTTGGACCACCAATAATCTTACCTTGAGCATCTTTCTGACATGCTCCTATAAAGCTCTCTACCTCTGCCCTTGTAATTCTAAAATGCTTATCCCATTTCTCACATACTGATTTGTTTACAGATGCATTTGCATCAACTGTAAGTGGACCAGGCCAAAAATCATCTCCATCCTGTCCAAAACGTAGAGCAGCAACTCTTAATTGTTTATTCTCGTCTTGTCCACCAATCCAAAGAGCAGCACAGAACATTGGAGTACTATTTCCATCTTTTGGAACATAGTAACGAGCCGTATTACCGTCGTACCACATGTTACCACCTGTATTAATACGTGCTCTAACATTATTAATGCTCAACTCTGCAGATCCCTGAGCTCTTCTACATCTTTCGACACCAGCTTCCTTTGCTGGAGAAGTTTTACTAACCTTTCCGACAAACTCCCTGGCTTGGACCTGCCCAAACAAGGATAGTAAGGTTAAAACTAAAGTCAATTTAAATATATTCTTCATATTAAAAATTATTTCATTAATTGATTATTAGAATGTATAAGAAACTCCTAAGTATACCATTCTAGGCATTGAGTAATTATAGTATGAATTATTCAATGACATTAGATAGTAATCTCTATAAGATGCTTCATTTAACTGATTTGCTATTACTGTTTGAGTTTCAGGGTCGGTTAGGTAACCATTATCGTCTGGGTCACCAGTCACACCGAATACACCAGTAATATTCTTAATATTAAAGACATTATGTACTCTTGCAAATAGGTTTAATGTAGTTGTCTTCTTGCCTACCATAATTGTGTATGATTTGTCTATTAACATATCTACACGGAAGTTCCAAGGAAGTCTTGCTCCATTATACGATCCAACAATGGTTTGCTGGATATTACTAAAGTACTTTGTGTATGGACGACCTGATTGAGCAACTCCTGTAAGGTTGACTCCAAAGTTTTGTAGCCACTTAGTTACCTGTGCTCTTTCTTCTCCACTCTTCTTATCAATAACACTTCTAGTGCTTGTAGGTCCATTATAGTCATTACCACCACCATATCTAAAGTCTAGGCCAAGCTTAAACTCATGTCTTCTATCATCACCAATTGGATGTAACATCTTGATGTTTGGATAACCAGCTCTAATAAGTGAAACTATTGTAGAGGTTGGTAGTCCTGCCGTACCCTCAGCATATTGTAGGGTATAGTTAGCGTTAATCCTAACATTCTTTGAACGTCTTAGGTCGTAAGAAGCTGTAAGTCCCTTGGTTGTACTAAAGTCTTGGTTACCGTAAGAATAATAAAGTGAGGTAGGGTCTGCTCCAACATATTGAACAAGTGCAATTAGGTCACGTGTCTCTTTATAGTATGCTGAGATACCAATACCCGAAGTTCTTGAAACCTGCTGTTGGAAACCAAGCTCATAGTTGGTAATCTTCTCTGGCTTTAGATGAGGATTGCTTAGAACTGAACCTGATCTTCTTTCCATAAATAAATAATCAACATAGTTTGCTTGCCAACCACCCTGAGGTCTTCTAGCAATCATATCATAAGATGCCTTAAATACTGACTTATCAGAAACTGGGAATGAGAATGCAATTCTAGGCATTGCTACTACCTGTGGCTTATAGTCTGAGAATGCGTTTACATCAATATGTAGAGGAAGACCTGTATCGTTTAATTCACCTTTTCTAAATGGTAGTGGCTGTCCTGAAGCACCTGATATATCATTTGGATTCGATACAATCTCACCATTTGCGTTATACCATGTATTACCATTTCTATATCCTCTAATAAATCCTGGTTTTTCAGCATCGCTTGCCTGGGTCTGACCGCTTAGATTATTAACGTAAACCACGTAGTCATCACCAATATTAGATGGCCTATTAGGTATTTCAAGCTCTCCAGCAGTATAGGATGAATAAAGTAGGAATGGGTCTTTTAGTCCCATTTGATTACCATCGAATCTATCTACTCTAACTCCAATATTGAAAATTAAGTCTTGGAAATAGAATTGGTCTTGGAAATAACCTGCCATATAAATTGGTTGCCATGCGCCCAAGATTCTTTCATCTGGGTTTTTAAAGAACTTTTGTAGCTCTTGTTTTCCTTTTACCTTATTACCTCTATGGTCGTAACCGTAGTAGCTAACAATTGAGTTTCCTGAATTGAATAACTCATCGGCTGAGAACATATCCATTGAGAAAACTGAAGGGTCATAAGAGTCTATATCAATAAAGTCAGTTCCATCTACAGCTAGACCTAGTTTGTCGCGAATTGCCTTATCGAAGAAGGTTTGGTCTGCTCTACTATATTGTCTATTATAGGTTACATAAGGAATTGAACCCGTATTATCGATATCTACACTTGGGTCATCTGTTCTTAGCTCATCAACCAAGTCTCTATATAGTATATGTGAGTTGGCGTTTTGCTTCATAATTGTCCATAGAGATGCAGCATTAAGGCTATATCCTCTATAGGTTGATTGGTCATATTGGAAACCAAACTCAATTGAATGAGGGTGTACCTTACCAATATCGGCCGAAACCTTTGCAGCCAAATACACGTGTTGGCTCTCACTCTTTGAGTAACCTGAAGTGTTTACGTTTACGTTATTAAACATTCCATATATCGAACCAGGTCTATCACCATTGGTCAAACCTTCGAATGCTCTAATATTATCATAGTTGTAAAGATAACCTCGGATTGATTCAAAATTCGGGTCATTATATAATTGCCAAGTATATCTTGCTAAACCTGGATTATACTCAGAAGGAGTAAAGTCTACCTGATAGTCTAACCAACCGTTATGCTCCATTACGTCTTGCATAACACCGTCAATTTCTAATCTTGTAAGCTGGTAGGTATTTCTCTTATGTGTATTGAAAGTTCCAACATGTCCATATCTAAATAGGTTATCCCTATGGTCTACGTCGTAAGACTCACCGTAGGAACGAGAATAAGAACCAGTAAGGTTGAACATAACCCTTCTAATTAGAGAAGACTCAGAACCTGCTGCAAATCTCTGAGAGAATTCTCCCATAAGCTGGAAGCTATTCGATCTAGACTCTCCATTGTTTTGGTTATTCATAAGCATAGAACCAGCACTTCCATTCTTTCCAATACTATTGGTATACTCAGCATTGATTTGTAATGAACTATTGTCTGTAAATCTAATATCGAGTCCGCCCTCTAGGTATAATCCATTATTCCAAAGGTTTTTCTTTCTTCCAACCTGTTCGAAATCGGATAGCCTTAGGAATGAGGCTGAATTATAAACAGAACCAGTAACTGGATCATAAGTCAAAGGACTTTGATTTAGGATTTCTTGTTGATTCTCCTTAAGCATATAATAGTATCTATCAGATGGTCTATTATATGGGTCATTAGTATAACTATTGAATCCAGATAATCTATATCCAATTATACTTTTCTCTTCTTTGTTTTTTAGTAGAGGCCCCGTAGTAAAGAAGTCTAATCTATGGTGACCACGAGTATCTAATGGCTCAGAAGTTTGGTAACTTATATGACCCATAAATTCGTTTACTGGTGGTTTAAGCGTAATATTGGTAGTTCCTCCAATGGCCTCACCATATCTTGCAGGAGTTCCTCCAAGAATAACTTGTACCTCAGCAATTGCCTGTTTTGGTATACTTACACCATCTTTCTTAGGAACACCGTTTACGTAGGTAACCATTCCTGATTGTCCACGTGCTGTTCCTGCTCCACCGTCAACGTCCGAAACACCTCCAACCTGAGCAATAATAGCGTCTACTGAGTTAGCCGGCATCTTCTCAATATCTTCAGTGGTCATTCGCTCACCAATTGCCGCATCACCAATATCAACGATCGGCACCCTGTATACAGAAACTGTAACCTCGTCAAGAAGTCCCGCTGATTTTTCCATTTCTAAACTACCACCAGGGGAGAACCCTGTGGCGTTTACGCGAACTCCTTTCTTAATCGCTCTTTTATAAGTTACTTCACTTGCAACTACATCATAGACTCCTGCGGACAGGGGTGTAATTCTATAGTTACCGTTAATGTCGGTAGCCGCACCACCCATTTGTTCCCCATTTTGCTGCGCAACAACGTTTACAAAAGGTATCGGCTCACCTGATTCTGCATCCGTAATCGTACCCGTAAGTGTTCCCTGCGAGTACAACGTCAAAGAGGTTGTTATCAACAACCCTAGAGTAAATAATAATTTTCTCAACATACTCTTTATGTATTATTTATGTAAAGAATTAAAAAATTTCATCATACTTTTCTATATATGGATTGTTTATAATCTCCGAAAAGATAACTGCCTTTCTAATATCGAAGTCATCCAATTGAATAACTCCGTCATCCTCCTCCTCTACCTTAGCAAATACCTCCTTATTTCTAGAAATATCAACCCTTATATTATCAATCTCTTTCTTATATTGAGTATTAGTAATAAAAGACTTTGGCTCAACTTCCTTTTGGAAATCAAAACCAATGCTATCTTCCTTTTCTTTCTTTATTTCCTCTTCTAATTTCCCCATCTTTTTCAATAAGAAATTGAAAAAAGAGAAGAATATCAAGAGTCCTATTACTACGTATATACCCATAAGAATTGGCAAATTTAGTCAAAAATCCTATGCTAACAAAATATATGACTAAATATTTAGGCCATCAACGCCCTAAAGCATTGATGGCCTCATTGTTCTATTTCTTTTTATTTTCTGTCAATTTTACTTTTTCTTTTCTTAATACCAAGATATGAGCAATTGGGGAAGCAACAAATAATGTTGAAAAACCTCCAACCGTAATACCTATGGTTAATGCAAATGCAAAGCCTCTAAGAACCTCTCCTCCAAAAACCAAAACGATTAGAAGAGCAATCACAGTAGTACCAATAGTATTTACTGTTCTACTTAGGGTTTGATTCATTGCAAGATTCATCATCTCTGAATGTGGTTTGTTTGGATATAGCCTTACATTCTCTCTTACACGGTCAAATACAATTACAGTATCGTTAATAGCATAACCAATAACTGTTAGAATGGCCGCAATAAAGTTCATATCCACCTCCATACTAAATGGGAGTATATTATGTAGGAGCGAAAACGTTCCTACAGTAAACACGGTGGCAAACACCAGGCCTAGCAATCCACCCACTCCATACTGCCATCTCTTAAACCTTATAGCAATATATATAAACATAAAGAGTAGGGAAATAGCTATGGATATTACTGCAGAGCGTTTAATGTCGTCTGCAATGGTTGGCCCTACAATCTCTGAACTAATAATTCCTAGTGGAGTTTCTAGGGTCGACTCATATTGGCTTAGGGTAATATCCTTGTCTGAATAAAATCCTTTGGTTGCGTTATATAGCTTACCAATAATCTCCTGTTTAACCTCATCACTATCCTCTTTTACCTTATAGTCTGTAGTAATCTTAACCTGGTAGTTTGGTCCATAGGTCTTAACCTCAGGAGCAGCATCAAACTCATTGAGTAGGGAGCTTCTGATTTCATTTGGATTAACGTCTTGGTCAAATCTTACTATATAGGTTCTTCCACCAGAAAAGTCAATACCATAGTCGAGGCTATTGAATATCATAGAAGCAATAGCGATAATGGCTATGGCCGAAACGATGAGCATCTGTGGTTTTATATTTCCAATAAAATTAATTTTAGGGTCTCTAAGGAAGTTCTTAGTAATTGGATTATAGAACTTAAGCTTCTTAGACATTGACTTGCTAGTAAGGAATCTCTCAAAGACCAGTCTAGTAATAAATATACCCGAGAATAGAGAGGTAAGAATACCTATCGAAAGGGTAATTGCGAAACCTTGTACTGGACCTGAGGAGAAGTATGCAAGCACAATACCAATAATTAGGGTTGTGGCATTACCGTCAATAATTGCAGAATAGGCTGCCTTATAACCGTCCTGTATGGATGTGGAGATGGCCTTACCCGAGAGGAGCTCTTCTTTCACCCTCTCATTAATAATAACGTTGGCATCCACCGCCATTGCAAGGGTAAGAACAATACCAGCAATTCCTGGAAGGGTTAGTACTGCACCAATCGAAGCCAATACTCCAAATAAGAAGAATAGGTTAACGAATAATGCAACACTTGTTGCAATTCCTGCATTATTATAGAAGAATAGAATATATACACATATTAGTATAAAGGCTATTATAAATGAGGTTAGTCCTGCCCTAATTGATTCTTCTCCTAAGGATGGACCTACAATAGATTCTTGAACAATCTTAGCTGGAGCTGTTAGCTTACCAGACTTTAGGATATTAGCTAAGTCCTTTGCTTCGTCAAGGGTGAAGTCTCCTGATATTTCGGAACGACCACCAGTAATTTCTGTATTAACCCTAGGTGCTGAATATACAACACTGTCAAGAACAATTGCTATACTATTACCAATATTAGAACCTGTAATCTTGGCCCATTTCCTAGCAGCCTCTGCCTTCATCGACATAGAAACCACTGGACGACCATTAGGGTCGAAGTCTTGCCCTGCATCTCTAATTACGTCTCCATCCAAAAGAGCAGTCTTAGACTTATTGGTATGTTGTATTACATAGAGTTCGTATTCATTTGTTCCTTTAATAGGCTTGGCACTCCATAAGAACATTACGTCCTGAGGAAGAACCCTAGAAGCTCTTTCTAATTGCCTATCTATTTCTTTTTGAGCAGAAACTGTTGCTGTACCAATAACACTAGGCGCTAAATCGCCTCTATTCATTCTGGTAAATAAGCTAATAAGAGGATTCTTATTTTCGACCACCTCTATTCCTTCTTCCTTATCCGCCTCAATAACGCCTAGAAGCAACTCCTCTTGAGTAGGCTCTTCGGTCTCTGCATCGATATCGTATTTCTCTTCTGTTTTCTCTTCGCCCAAATTAGCTAAGAACTGGTCAGCATCCAAGAAGCTTTGGAATACCTTTCCAAAATCTCCCGCCAACCAAAACTCCAATTGAGCACTTCCTTCTAGTAGTTTCGAAACTCTCTGAGGGTCTTTTACGCCCGGAAGCTCAATAAGTATTCTTTCCGTAGCCTCTAGCTTTTGGATTGTTGGTTGAGATACACCGAACTTATCAATACGCTTACTTAATACCTGATAGGTTCTTTCGTAAGCATCGGTACACTCGGCCTTAATAGCAGAGATTACATCTGAGTTTCTTGAATTGGTAGTAATACCTCTTTCCTTAAGCTTTACCCTAAAGAAGGCAGATAGGTCAATATTCTTTTCTTCTGAAACCACCTGCTCGAAGCTAGAAACAAAATCTCTACCGGTTTCTTTCTGTAATTCCAAAGACTTATTCATTAGCTTTTCAAAAGCTGGGTCATTTGGATTGGTAGCTAGATTTCTAATTACACTAGCTGTCGAAACCTCCATCTTGACGTTCATACCGCCCTTAAGGTCTAGTCCGAGATTAATCTCTCTAGCCTTACATTCCTTGTAATTGAACTTTCTCATCCAAAGGAAATTATAAACAGGCTTCTCAGAAACTGAATCCAAGAAGTAGTTTTCTCTTTGGTTTGAAATCAAGGTCAATAACTCTTGTTCCTTTAAAAGATCTCCACTTGAAAGTCTTTTTGCTTCATTTTTTGCAAAATCATTATTTGCGTATTCTCTAGCAGCTCTCTCTACAGACTTGGTCACATAGGTAAACGAAAGCTGGTATAAACATACCAAAGCAAATATGATTGCAATAGTTCTAATAGCTCCTTTGTTTTGCATTTTATTTCATTTATAAATAGTTCACGCACTTTTATTAATCTGCAAAGATAAAATTTTATTTCATATTTCCATCAAATCTTGCCAAATAAAATAAAAACCCTAAATCACTCAACCACGATTAAGCCATTATAATTCAGCATAGTAAGCTCTTTTAAAGAATAATTCATTATAAGATATAAGTCTTATTTCTAGAATTTTTAATAGCTTTGCACCCAAATTCAATTATTTACGTAATTATATTAAGTACATAAGTTATGACAGAAAAACTACAAACTTCCATGAAGGATTCACCCGTAATGAGGTGGGTTGCCCTTGGGCTAATCTCATTGACAATGTTCTTTGCCTACTTCTTTGTAGACGTAGCGGCACCACTAAAGAACCTATTAGAACAAGACCCATATTTTTGGTCCAATGAAACCTTTGGAATGCTCGGAGGATCGGAGTTCTTCCTAAACGTATTTGCCGGTTTCTTGATTCTTTCTGGAATCATCCTCGACAAAATGGGTATTAGATTTACCCTAAGACTATCAGGAGCATTAATGCTTATTGGAGGTGCGATAAAATGGTATGCACTAACAATTGGATTTCAAACAACACCACTACACGAATGGCTTAATTCATTTATTCCATCCGTTCCAGCCTCAGCAAAGCTAGCGTTCTTTGGGTTCGCAGTCTTTGGAGTAGGGGTTGAGATGGCGGGTATTACCGTTTCTAAGACCATAGTAAAATGGTTTAGAGGCAAGGAGCTTGCACTAGCCATGGGACTAGAGATGGCCATTGCTAGGCTAGGAGTATTTGCGGTATTCCAATTATCACCAATATTTGCAAAAGAAGGAGGAGTATCCAATTCGTTATTCTTTGGAGTTCTATTCCTAATAGTAGGTTTCCTAACCTTCCTAATCTATACATTTATGGATAGCAAGCTAGACAAAGAGCTTGGCGATGAATTAGAAACATCGAAAGAAGATGAGTTTAAGGTATCGGACCTTGGCAAGATTTTGACCAACCCAGGCTTCTTAGCAATTGCAGGACTTTGCGTATTATTCTATTCAGCAATATTCCCATTCCAAAAGTTTGCCAGCGATATGCTAGCATCCAAGCTAGAGATTGATACAATTGTTGCCTCAAGATATGTTTCATATTTCCCAATTGGAGCTATGGCACTTACACCTGTAATTGGAGCAATACTTGATTATTTTGGCAAAGGGGCTACGATGATGATTTATGGAGCTATATTACTTACAATATCTCACTTGATATTTGCCCTAGTACCAGAAGCTTCATTTACACCTGCAGTTGCAATCCTTACTATTGTAATTTTAGGAACAGCATTTTCATTAGTTCCTGCTTCAATGTGGCCTTCTATCCCGAAAATAGTAGAAGACAGATATCTTGGTTCTGCTTATGGTTTGATATTCTATATTCAAAATATAGGTTTATTACTTGTACCAATCCTAATTGGTTTTGCCCTATCTACTTCAAATCCTGGAGTTGCAGAACAGATACAGCATGGAGTAGCCGGAGCGAAATATAATTATACTGTACCAGAGCTAATCTTTGCAGGCTTTGGAGTTACAGCATTCTTCTTGGCCCTAGTCCTACGCTCTATCGATAGAAAGAAGGGTTATGGTCTAGACCAGCCTAATAAAGCAGCTGTAGAAGAAGAATAAAAATCATTATTAAAGCTATATAGATTATAGCGTATCTATATTGAATTATAGAATATATCCAAGCACCGCAGTGAAATCATTGCGGTGCTTTTTTATTAATACTAATAGGGCTTAAGCATTGATATATGTTTTACTTGAGTCAATTGCTGAATTAAATGAGTCAAATAAAAAATTATCTGAGTCAATTCATGGTCTAAAAACGGCGTTTCTTTGGTAGGAAAACGGCGTTTTTACGCCCCAAAAACGCCGTTTTCGGGGTTAAAAGTCGGCGTTTTCATACCACGAACTCGGCGAGTTTCGACTAAGAAGTCGGCGTTTTCATACCTCAAAGTCGGCGACTTTAGACTAGTGATTGAATCAAATAATTCAATAAATGACTCATATAAAGTATAGAAGCGCATAGATAAAGTATAGAAGCACATAGATAAAGTAATGATGTATTGAGATGCATAGATAGGGCTGTAATTAAGGCATAAAACTAGGTGGATGGATTATATCGCGATAACAACCAACTTATTCGGATATTCTGGAAATAGAATGCGAGATTAGGAAACTGTCTCTTTGATTCAATAAACTGTCTCTTTGTTTCATTTTACTAAGTCGTGATAATAAATCACCAACTCTTACTAGTCCACTGCATAAAGAACTTAGGGCATAAGTAAATTCATATTATATATAAGCTTATGGGAAAGAGAAAGCTATTAGAAATCAATAGAATCAGTGGAGCACATAAAAAACGGGATGAGTTTATAATAGCTCATCCCGCAAAGCTTATACTCGAAAGTATATTTAACTCTATAGTATATTTATAGTTAGACAAGGAGTCTTATTTGTTTTCTTAAGCCTTATCTTCGTCGTTTTTCTCGACCTTATTTAATATAAGATTCAATTCATTAAGCTGTTCTTCGGCAATTGGAGAAGGAGAATCAATCATTACATCTCTTCCACTATTATTCTTAGGGAAGGCTATAAAGTCTCTAATTGATTCAACCCCACCAAATATCGAACATATCCTATCAAATCCAAAGGCTATACCACCATGTGGAGGTGCTCCATACTCAAAGGCATCTAGAAGGAAACCAAACTGCTGCTCAGCCTCTTCTTTACTGAAACCCAAAGCCTTAAACATCTTATTCTGGATATCTCTATTATGGATTCTCATAGAACCTCCTCCTAACTCTACCCCATTGATAACAAGGTCGTAAGCATTGGCTCTTACCTCTTTTGGTTGGGTTTCTAGCTTGGAATAATCCTCACTCTTAGGGGCAGTGAATGGATGGTGCATTGCATAGAATCTCTCAGTCTCCTCATCCCATTCGAGAAGAGGGAAATCTACTACCCAAACCGGTGAGTAATTATCTGAGTCTCTAAGACCTAATCTCGAACCCATCTCAAGCCTTAGAGCATTGAGAGCAAACTGTGTAGCCCTTCTTTCTCCTGCTAGCAATAGCATCATATCACCTGGCTTGGAACCAAATTCTTTTCCAATTGCCTCTAGTTTAGACTCATCGAAGAATTTATCTACTGAAGAACGGAAACTACCGTCTTCATTATGCTTGATATAGACCAATCCCTTTGCTCCTACCTGAGGTCTTCTAACAAAGTCTGTTAGCTCATCTATCTGTCTCCTAGTGTATTCAGCTGTGTTTTCTGCTAGTATCCCTACCACTAATTCCACCTCATCAAAAACCTTAAATCCATGACCTTGAGCCAGGTGGTTAAGCTCTACAAACCTCATCCCAAATCTAGTATCTGGCTTATCTGAACCATAGTATTTCATTGCATCATCATAGGTCATTCTTGGGAAGTCTCCTAGGTCTAAGCCTTTGATTTCTAGGAATAAATGTCTTATTAAACCTTCAAAGGTCTGCAAAACGTCCTCTTGTTCTACAAAGGACATCTCACAGTCAATCTGTGTAAATTCTGGCTGTCTATCTGCCCTAAGGTCCTCATCTCTAAAGCATCTCACTATTTGAAAATAGCGATCGAATCCTGAGACCATTAATAATTGCTTAAAGGTCTGAGGACTCTGTGGTAAAGCGTAGAACTCATTGGGATTCATACGAGAAGGCACCAAAAAGTCCCTTGCTCCTTCTGGTGTAGACTTTATTAGGTATGGAGTCTCTATCTCCATGAAACCTAGATTATTAAGGTAGTTTCTTACTAGGATGGAAAGCCTATGCCTAAGAATCATATTTTCTTTTACTTGATTACGCCTAAGGTCTAGATATCTATATTTCATCCTTAGCTCATCTCCTCCATCGGTATTGTCTTCTATGGTAAAAGGCGGTAGTTTGGAAGGATTAAGCACCTCAATCTCAGTCACAAAGACCTCAATATCTCCTGTTGGTATATTCTTATTCTTATTAGATCTTTCCTCGACCCTACCTTTTATTCTAAGTACATATTCCCTACCCAGCTCCCTAGCTTTTTGGCATAGCTCTGAGTTGAGTTCCATATTAAAGGTAAGCTGGGTTATTCCATACCTATCTCTTAGGTCAATAAAGGTCATTCCTCCCAAGTCTCTTGAGCGTTGTAACCAACCACATAGAACTACTTCTTGATTTATATTACTTAGATTTAATTCACCAGCTGTATGTGTTCTTAGCATAGTATTATTCTTTTATTTGATATTCCTTACTTAAATGAAACTGAGAAGGATATTTGGCTACCTTATCCTTATAGAAGTCTTGAATTACTTGGATATCCTTTTCGTAGTCTCCTGTTGGATAGAATATCTTCCCAGCGCCTCCTTGTTTCTTTTCGTAGTCGAGCCAGCCCAAATAGATTGGCACCTCGGCCTTTAGGGCAATATAATAGAAGCCCCTCTTCCAGGTTTCTGTGTGTTTTCTTGTACCTTCGGGAGTTATTACTAGTGAAAAGTCATCGTTATTCTTAAACTCTTCAACTATTTGGTCTACAACATTATTCCTTCTACCCCTATCGATTGGAATCCCTCCAAGCCTTTTGAGAAGGCCTGATATTGGGAAGACGAAGACTTCTTTTTTAATTAAGAAACGCGCATTAACTCCGAGTAGCCATAGGCCACAACGGCCCCAAACAAAGTCCCACATGGAAGTGTGTGGGGCTTCGATAACTACGCATTTCTTCATCTCTGGCTCGGGTTCACCTATTAGCTTCCATCCCCCAAGCCACATTATAAATCGCGCAAGAGTTTTCATCTTACCTAACTAGAGAGTAGGTATCGTGAGCTATTACATATTCTTCGTCAGTAGGCGTTACTGTTACTTTTACCCTAGATGAAGGCTTGGTTATAACTGCATGCTCACCTCTTATCTTCTTATTTGCTTCAGCGTCGAACTCTACTCCTAGATATTCTAGGCCTTCGCAGATTTTCTCTCTTACATCAATACCATTTTCACCTATACCTCCTGTGAATAGGATTGTATCAACCCCACCCATGGCTGCCGAATAGGCTCCAATGTATTTCTTGACTCTATAGCAGAACAAATCAAAGGCTATCTTCGCTCTCTCTTGTCCATTATCCTTTCCTTCACATATCTCTCTCATATCTGCAAATCCACCCAAGCCCAGCAGTCCTGATTGCTTATTGATAAGGCTGTTCATGCCGTCTAGGTCTAGGTTTTCTTTTTCTGCTATATATAATAGTACTCCAAGGTCTAGGTCTCCCGAACGAGTACCCATCACAAGGCCTTCAACTGGAGTAAAGCCCATTGAGGTATCAACAGATTTTCCGTTCTTTACTGCACAAATCGAGGCGCCATTACCAAGGTGGCAGCTGATTATCTTGGAACTTTCGTAGTCTAAGCCTGCTGTTTCTGCTGCCTTTGGAGCAACATATCTATGGCTTGTGCCATGGAATCCATAACGACGTATCTTGTTTTCGGTATAATATCTTTCTGGGATTGCGTACATATAGGCTTCCGGTGCCATGGTTTGGTGGAAGGATGTATCGAATACTGCAACTTGTGGTATATTTGGAAGAAGGTTTTGCATTGCCTCAATTCCTTCGAGGTTGGCAGGGTTATGAAGAGGTGCAAGAGGGCAGATTCCTCTAATCTTCTCTATCTCATATTCTTTTACGATAACTGATTCTGTAAATTGCTCACCACCGTGGGCAACCCTATGACCACATGCGTTGATTTGGTCCAAAGAATCTATAACTCCATGGTCTTTGTCGGTCAAAGCCTCTAGAACTAGATTTATTCCAAATTGGTGGTTGGGAATTGCTGTGGTTACAACATGCTTTGGTTTGCCCTCTGGTCTATGGGTAAACTCCCCCATTTCCAAACCAATTCTATCTACAAGTCCTTTGGCAAGAACTGTTGCATTATCAGCCATATCAACTAATTGATACTTCAAAGAAGAACTTCCGCAGTTCAATACTAATACATTCATTTATTACTAGATTTAAATTAAAGATTTTCAATTGGCAAAAATACTAATAATAAACTAAATCAGCAAAGAATGGAGGGCATTAGAAAGAAAATACCGCAAGGAAGTTCATCCCTGCGGTATTCTTTAGAATAATGTTTGAGCTATTCTCAAAACTCTATAAACTTAGTATCTCTCTCCAACCTTATTCCAGTCGAGAACCTCCCAGAACGAATCCAGATAGGCTGGTCTTCTGTTTTGTTTGTCGATATAGTAGGCATGCTCCCAAACATCGCAAACCATTAGAGGAGTCATCCCGTCTCTAATTGGAGTTTCGGCGTTAGAAGTTTGAATAATCTCAAGCTTTCCATCCTTATTTTTGACTAGCCATGCCCAACCCGAACCAAATAAGGTTAGAGCTGCTGTAGTAAACTTGGACTTAAACTCATCGAAGCTTCCAAACTCAGCATCAATAGCCTCTTTTATTTTACCTGATGGCTGTTTTGCAGGGCTTGGAGACAGGCAATTCCAATAGAATGTATGATTCCAAACCTGAGCAGCATTATTAAAAATACCACCGCTGGACTTCATTATAATGTCTTCTAATGATTTGCCTTCAAACTCAGTTCCTACAATTAGCTTATTCAGATTATCAACATAGGCTTGATGGTGTTTACCGTAGTGATACTCAATTGTTTCTTTAGAAATATGTGGCTCTAATGCATCCTTCTCATAAGGAAGAGCCGGCAATGAAAATTGTGCCATAATAATACTTGTATTAATTAATAATATTAGAAATAAACTTATCTTTTTCATTATATATAATGTTTAAATGCTACTACCAAACAACCCAAGTATGGATTTTGTTCGATAATAATATCAATTTGGTTGTGCAAACATAAGAAAAAGCTCTGGATTTCTACGAAAAAAACAGGATTTTCATGAAACTATGAGATTATTGAGGATTTTTATAGAAAAGAATACTTTCTTATAAATCAATAAGATACAAAGACAAGAATTTGAGTTTACGAATCTTTAGCTCAAATAATTTGCCTGCCCGAAGAATAATATCTATCTTTGAAAATCGAATTACAAAAATCATTTTAATCACTTAAAACATAAAACAATGGCAATTAAAGGAGCAGTTGTATTTGATGTAGAGCGATGTAAAGGCTGTGGAGTATGCATGCCTGTATGTCCAAACGACGTAATCGCTTTTTCAAAGAATGTAAATAGTAAAGGCTATAACTATGCTGAAGCAGTCAAGGAAGACTGTATCGGCTGCGCTAACTGCGCGGTTGTATGTCCAGACGGAGTTATCACTGTTTACAGAGCAAAATTATAAACAAATTAAATTCGAGTAAGAAATGGCAAAAGAGCTAAGATTAATGAAGGGTAACGAAGCTATTGCAGAAGCTGCAATACGCTCAGGATGTGATGGATATTTTGGTTATCCAATTACCCCGCAATCTGAAGTTATGGAACATCTTATGGCTGAAAGACCATGGGAGAAAACTGGAATGGTTGTTTTACAAGCAGAAAGTGAAACAGCATCTATAAATATGGTATATGGTGGAGCAGGAGCAGGAAAGAAAGTAATGACCTCATCTTCTTCACCGGGAGTAAGCTTAATGCAGGAAGGAATGTCTTATCTTGCTGGAGCAGAACTTCCTTGTATAGTAGTTAACGTTGTGCGTGGAGGTCCAGGACTTGGAACCATTCAGCCTGCACAATCTGACTATTTCCAAACAGTAAAAGGTGGTGGACACGGCGACTATAGAATGATAGCACTAGCACCAGCAACAGTTCAAGAAATGTACGATTTCGTATTCTTGGGTTGGGAGCTAGCCTTCAAATATCGCACACCAGTAATGATTCTTTCTGACGGAGCAATTGGTCAAGTAATGGAGAAACTCTACGTTACTGATTACCAAGAGCGCTGGACAGCAGAAGAAATTGCAGAAATCAGCCCTTGGGCAACCTATGGAAAACCAGAATCAAGAGACCATAACATTATCACATCTCTAGACCTTGACTCCAACAAGCAAGAAGAGCATAATAGACATCTTCAAGCTAAGTATGCAGAAATAGAAGAAAACGAAGTTAGATTTGAGAAGCTTAATTGCGACGACGCTGACTACATCTTCGTAGCATACGGTTCGAGTGCAAGAATCTCAGAAAAAGCAATGGACCTAGGAAGAGAAAAAGGAATAAAAGTAGGTATACTACGCCCAATCACCCTATTCCCATTCCCTAAGAAAGAAATTGCAGAACTATCTAAGAGAGTAAAAGGAATACTATCCGTTGAGATGAGTACAGGACAAATGGTAGAAGATATCAGACTAGCCTCTGAGTTCCGTTGTCCAGTAGAGCATTTTGGAAGAGTAGGCGGTGTAATCCACACTCCAGAAGAAGTATTAGAAGCATTAGAAGAAAAATTAATTAAAGCTTAAAAAGAGATATGTTTAATCCAGATATAATCAAACCAGAAAACTTGGTTTACAAGAAGACAGACGTGCTAACCGATGTAGTTATGCACTATTGTCCAGGTTGCGGTCATGGAACCACACATAGAATCGTTGCTGAAGTAATAGAAGAAATGGGAATCCAAGACAAAGCAATATGTATTGCCCCAGTAGGATGTTCAGTACTAGCTTATAATTATTTCAATATTGACTCACAAGGAGCAGCACACGGTCGTGCACCAGCAATCGCAACAGCAGTTCAAAGACTAATGCCAGACCACCACGTATTCACCTACCAAGGAGACGGTGACCTAGCAGCAATCGGAACAGCAGAAACAATTCATGCATGCAATAGAGGAGAAAATATAGTTATTATCTTCATCAACAACGGTATATACGGAATGACCGGCGGTCAGATGGCACCAACCACCCTAGAAGGGATGAAGACAGCCACCTCACCACACGGACGTGATATAGCACTTAATGGACACCCACTAAGAATCACAGAACTATTAGCCGACCTACCAGGTACATATTATGTAACCCGTCAGTCCGTACAAACAGCCCAAGCAGCAAGAAGAACAAAGCGCGCAATTCGTCAAGCATTTGAGAATCAAAAAGCAAAGAAAGGTACATCATTCGTAGAGGTAGTTTCTAACTGTAACTCAGGATGGAAGATGGACCCAGTGCCAGCCAATGAGTGGATGGAAGAGAACATGTTCCCATTCTACCCACTAGGCGACATGAAAGTTGACGGAAAAAAAGTAAGTAAATAACCCTTTAAACTCAAAAAACAATGACAGAAGAAATCATTATAGCAGGTTTTGGAGGACAAGGAGTTTTATCAATGGGTAAAATCCTTGCTTACTCAGGACTAATGCAAGACAAAGAAGTAAGCTGGATGCCGTCCTACGGACCAGAGATGCGTGGAGGAACAGCAAACGTATCAGTAATTATATCAGATGAGAGAATCAGCTCTCCAATGATAAACGTATTCGATACAGCTATTATTCTTAACCAGCAATCCCTCGACAAGTTCGAAAGCTCAATCAAGCCAGGCGGTTTACTACTCTATGATCCAAACGGAGTTATGAACCCACCTACCCGCAAAGATATCAATATCTATAAGGTAGCGGCAACAGAAAAAGCTTCAGAACTAGGTCTTTCACAAATATTCAACATGATAGTACTAGGCGCCTTCCTAGAAGTAAAGCCAGTAGTTACAGAAGAATACATTGAAAAAGGACTAAGAGAATCTCTACCAGAGCGTCACCATAGGTTAATCCCAGACAACCTTAAGGCCGTTCAAGTAGGAAAAGAAATAGTAGAAACAGTACAAACTGTTTAATAACAGTTTCTTATTAATACCAAAGCCCACCATCTTAAACGATAGGTGGGCTTTTTTTATACTTGTTTATTTATTGAATCGTTTAGCTAGTCTTTCCTTGATCCACTGCTTCTTTATAGTCTTCTGCAAACTCACCTAACATATCTTGTAGCCAAGCTAATAGAGCAACAAATTCATCTATATCAATATTATCTCCCTCATTAGGAAATGCGTTATTAACCGTAGCTATAGTTGCTGTTTGAGATCTATGAACACTCTCTTTGATTATAATATTTATACGGTGTTTCTTCGCAATGTCATTGTGTTTCTTCGCAATGTCATTGTGTTTCTTCGCAAAGTGATTAAGCTTTTTAATTAGCTCTTCTGGCTCATTTAGTTTTCCTTTCTTACTCTTTAATCTAATAAGCAATTTGATGTTACCACCCTCATCCTTTATTGTATTCTCAATCTGTATATAAACTTCAACATTTTCTCTTATCTCCTTGAAATTATACCAAAAACCAAGAAAACCTCCTGCGCTATTAGATATATATCTCCACTCAGACCACTCTCCAATGCGCTTTTGCAGCTCTATATAGAATCCTTCTGCAGCCCTCCATGAAGATATAACTTTAGACAAGTCCTTATATGAGTTAGTTTCTTCTTCAACTTCTTCTAAATAGCTTTTAAACTCATTGAAAACATCATTTTCTACCTCTCTTTTTCTAATTACTTTGAGAACGTCCATACGTCCTATATACCTATAACCTTCATCTTCTACACGTTTTTGAATCCGTAAACTATCATTACCTGTTTTGAGGTATATGTATACAGGAGTTAGCTTATCGTTCTTTTTAGTAAGCTCTTCTTTACAATGATTTTCAACCTTTTTCTTATATCTTTCTAGTTGATTACCATGCTGATTAGCATTGAGTTTATCTTCAATAACGATTAGGTATTTTTTCTTGTTGGTAGTTATCCACGCAATAATATCAATACCCATCCACTGTCTTCTAATGCGAGCCCTCTCGATTTCATGCTCCTCATCTGAGGCAATCAGAAACCTAATAAAGTCTTGGGCGGCTTTAAATAAATTAGGGTTTTCATCCTTCAACTCAGGGTCTCCCCATCTTATTAACCAAGCAAAGAAAGCGTCTTGAGACAATTCCTTTGAGGAAATTTCAAAAATATTCGGTGTTTTCATAAGAATAAGAATTTAAATAATAAAACAATTGATTGATCTTCTACCTGCAAACATACAGTAAATGATTTAAAACACATACCAAACATGCTAAATAATTTATCACTTTACACTCTTCACTTTACCCTCCCTTAGTAGAATGGAGAGTTAGGTTACTAACTCAAAGAAACAGATTTCTGTTTCAAAGAGACAGTTTTCTGTTCTCGCATTCTATTCAAACCATTTCGCTGTGTTATTAAAGCATGTATTTAGCTAACCACAGACTTTCTAATTCTCTCCTTACAAATACCCTCGCAGAACATATATCATTGAATTACAATGAAGTAAATTAAAACACTGCGATGGTGCGAGGGGGTCCTATATTCTTACTATAGAAGAAAAAAGAGAATATATATAGAGTATATATGGTATATAAAGAAGGAATGAAAACCACCTCGCAACCTTCGCAATGAATTAGGAATTAGGAGTGAGGAGTTAGGAATTGTTTGAGAATATTTTAATGCTTTCATATATTGAAATCTCTCTAGCTTTATCAAAACTTTCGAAAATCAGAAGTTTTGATAAAGCAACGTATAAACAACTAGCTATTAAGCGAGTATAAATAAAGAAATCAAGACTGTTTTAAGCTATTTCGGTATTTTCTTTATGTTTATGCTATATATAGGAAGTGAAAAGTGAAAAGTGATCGAGATCAAACATCAAGTACCAAACACATACATCAAATAAACAACTCATCAAATAAACAACTCAACAAATAATATCCTATCTTTGCCTTTTCATAACAAAGAATATGATTAGAAAGATTATCCATACTACGCTTACGAAATTCCTTTCTTCTGGGATTGGGTTTTTGACTATTATCCTTATTAGTCAATGTCTTGGGCCTAGTGGTAAGGGGGAGCAGTCTATATTCTTATTCAATGTGTTCTTGCTTCAGCTAATACTTACCTCCATTGGTAATTCTACTCTAATCTACCTTGGGCCTAGGCATAGCTTTAGGAAATTATTTATCCCTTCTTTCTTGTGGGTGCTAATGATTACTGGCATTATGGCCATTATAGCGACTAGGTTTAATACTCCTATTATCAGCCATCATACGGAGCTTTTTACCATTGGTTTTATGGCGGCTATTACTGAGATAAACTACTATATCCTCCTTTCTAAAGAAGAGGTGGGAAAGGCTAATAATCTAAGGTTGATTTGGCAGGTTATTTCTATTCTAATCCTTATTGGACTAGCCATTACCAAGGGCTTAAACTCTATTGAGCATTATATTTTATCTCTAATTATTGGTTATTCCATAAGCCTTATCTACGGTGTTTTCTTATTAAGAAAGGAATATAAAACCCTAAGGTTTATATCTTTAAAAGAACTTGGCTCAATGTTTAAGCTTCTGGCAAAGCTTGGCGGAGTTAAGCAGATTGGAAGTATTGCACAAATCCTAAACGCTAGGGTTATGTTCCACTTGATTAGAATATATGTAGGCTCTAAGTCTTTGGGTATATTCTCCAACGGTGTAAGCATAACGGAGGCTGTATTGATGCTGGGAACTAGTATGGCATTGGTTCAGTATTCGAGGCTTTCCAATGTTAGCGACGAGAAATACTCCAAGGATATTACTATTAAGATGACCAAGGCCAACCTTGCTTTCTCCAGCCTTTTCTTGCTAGTCTTTATATTCTTACCCGATGGGTTCTATCAGTTTGTATTTGGAAGGGACTTTAGTGGAATAAGCTTTATTATTAGGCTTTTAGCCATTGGTTACCTGCTTATTAGCTTTACTACCACCTTTACTCAATACTTTGCTTCCAAGGGTAATTTCAAAATCGCTACCTCCGCCTCCCTACTTGGGCTTATCTCTACATTTGGACTAGGCTTTTGGTTGGTGCCAAGCTATGGAATAACGGGTGCTGGTATTACTATGACCATCTCCTACCTCATCACCTTCATCGTTGAGTATTATTATTTTAAGAAATGGACTGGTGCTAGAATCAAAGACTTCTTGATTACTAGAGAGGATATAAAGGAGGCTTGGAATAGGGTTTTTAAATAATTCCCCTAATCTCGTCGAAGCTTGAAAGATTGTGCCTATCAAGGTATTCACTCATTCCTTCCACTACCTTTTCTCCTATACCCGGGTCAATGAAATTAGCCGTCCCCAACTGTATGGCTGAGGCTCCCACTAGTATAAACTCAATGGCATCTCTTGCATTCATTATTCCCCCAAGCCCTATTATTGGAAGCTTGGTCATCTTAGACACCTGCCATACTGCTCTAAGTGCTACAGGCTTAATAGCAGGACCAGACAGTCCTCCTGTTATGGTTGAAAGGATTGGCTTACGCTTTTCTGCATCCACTGCCATGCCTAATAAGGTATTGATTAGAGAAATGGCGTCTCCGCCCTCATCTTCCACCACCTGAGCTATCTCAGTAATATCAGTAACGTTGGGACTTAGCTTTACTATTAGGGTTTTATTATAGACCTTTCTTACCTCACGGATTACTGATAAGGCCATTGGACAGCTGGTTCCAAAGGCCATTCCTCCCTCCTTGACATTTGGACAGGATATATTTAGCTCTATGGCTGGTATATTCTCTAGCTCATTTATCTTTTCTGCAACCTCTACGTATTCTTCTACTGTTGAACCAGATACATTGACTATTATATTGGTATCAAAATGCTTTATCCTTGGATATATTTCCTGAGAGAACCTATCTACCCCAACATTTTGAAGACCTACTGCATTAAGCATTCCTGAGGCTGTTTCGGCCATCCGAGGATATGGATTACCCTCTCTATTCTCTCCCGTTGTTCCTTTTACTACAATTCCTCCAAGCTTGGAGATATCCAAAAAGTCTTGGAACTCTTCTCCATAACCAAAGGTGCCTGAGGCAGTCATTACTGGATTTTTCAATACAAGGCTTCCAACCCTTGTCTCCAATCTCTTATCCAAATTATTCATAGTGATTAAATTAGCGTTTAAATTAATAATAATGTACTAGCTCATTGAGCTTAGGTCCTCTGCCAAAAACACAGGCCCTTCCGTACAGGTACATTTATGTCCATCCTTGGTTTCGACCACACAGCATAGGCAGGCTCCAATCCCGCAGGCCATGGTGTTTTCGAGGGATACATAACATGGTATATTTCTTTGATTTGCAATCTTAGCAACGGCCTCCATCATAGGTGTTGGGCCGCAGGTATAGATAATATCGTAGTCCTCTTCAATTGCTGGAATATCTACCACCATTCCCTTAATTCCTTCCGAACCATCCTCTGTGGAAATAAACAAATCAGAAAACTCCGCAAACCTATCTAGCTCAAAGAGTTGTTCCTTGCTTCTTGCCCCAATAAGAAGGTTGGGCCTTTGGCCTAAGGCATGGATTTCTCTAGAAAGATGTAAAAGAGGAGCTACCCCACATCCACCTCCTACTAGTAGGGCTTTTTGGTTACGGATTGGAAACCCATTGCCTAGTGGAAATAAGAGGCTAAGCTCTTCATCTTCTTTGATATTAGAAAGAGCCTCTGTTCCCTTGCCTATAATCTGAACTAGTATATCCAGCCTATTCTCTTCCTCTATCACATCGTGGATAGAAAAAGGTCTTCTAAGGAATACCTCATTGGCGTTTTCTATAAGTATTTCTACAAATTGTCCTGGCTTAATCTTAGGGAGGCTTTCGCCTAGCTCAAGACCAAGAAGAAAGAAGCTTGGGTTGAGCCTAGTGTTCTCTACTACCTTAAATATCTTTGAATATTTTTTCATTGCATTTGATTAAAATCGAAAATAATAGGATTCAGCTAGCAAAATTACAAATTATTCTTTACTAATCGTCTATTATGATGTAGAGAAACAAATTATTTATATCTTTGCAAGAGAATTATATAATTGAAACTGTATATGAAAACCCTATTAAGAATAAAAAAGCATATCCTTTTGGTCTTGCTTGGCTCTGTCCTCCTTGTTTCTTGCAAGGTCGACTTTGACCCAAATGCAGACTGGGAGGAGACGATGATTGTTTATGGAATCTTGGACCAAGATAGCGACACCACCTTTTTACGAATACAGAAATGCTTTGTAGGAACAGGTAATTATATTGAGTTTGCAAAAGAAAAGGACTCTATATATTATAAAGAAGCCGAGCTTGAGGTTGAGCTGTATTCTTATTATCCATGGGATACTCTAGGCTGGGATAAGGCCAAGGCTCATAGGAAGTATGAGTTTACTTATACGGAATCCTACCAAAAGCCTGAGGGAGATTTTTATAGCGAAATCTCTCCTATATATTATAGTGTTACCAAAGATAAGCTTTCTGCTGGCGACCCTGCCAATCCTTTTGTATATAGGTTGGAGATATTAAATAAAACCACTGGAAACATGGTTAGCGCTAGTACTTATTTGGTGGCTGACTTTAAGGTGACTAAGCCAAGTGGGAGTCAGCTAGGATTTCCAAGCGTAAATAATCAAGCAATTATGACTGCTGGCTGGACTACTAGGTCTTATAATTCGAAGGGAAAGACGGCTAAGGTGTTTCAGCCTAGCCTGAGGTTTTATTATTTGGAGGAAGGCGAAACAAGACATGTGGATATAAACTACGGAGTTGTACATAATCCATTTTCTGACAGAGAAACAGACGTGGAGATGACATATAAGATGCACGCAGATCATTTCTTATATGAGCTTGAAACCCAGTTAAGAGAAAGAGGCAATAAGTCGAGGAGCTTTATTTATGGTAAGAATATGTTCGAATTATATATCTTTGCTGGCAGTGAGGAGCTATATGAGTATATACTCAATAACCAGCCTCTAAACTCCTTGGTCGAAAGACCTATTTATACTAATATAAACAACGGCGTTGGCATATTTGGGGCTAGGCGACAAGGCGTTAAGAAGGACTTTTCGAGCTGTGACTCAAGGCTGGAAGCCAGCATTAGACAATTAAATATTGGGTTTTAGAGACTAGAAAATCAAAAAATATTCTTACCTTTGCAAATCCTTTGCAGCTAATAGGATAGATAATAAAAAACATAATCAAGAATATATTAATGAAAGTAACAAAAGAATCAACAGGAGAGCTGACAGCTATTTTACAAATCGACCTTATGGAGGAAGATTATGCGGAAGCGGTAAGTAAGCAGCTTAAGGATATGCGCAGAAAGGCTAATATGCCTGGATTTAGACCTGGACAGGTACCTATGGGCATGATTAAGAAAATGTATGAAAAGGGCTTAATTGCTGAAGAAGTACAGAACCTCATCAATAGGTCTATGTTTGAGTTTATTGAGAAAGAGGGGATTAAGATATTGGGGCATCCTCTTGCTAATGAAGAGAAGACGGGAGAGATTGATTGGGAGAATCAAAAAGACTTTACGTTTTATTTCGATATTGGTCTAGAACCAGAGTTTGAGCTTGATTTGGGAAATATAGAGGCTGAGTACTTTAAGATTGGAGCAAGTGAGAAGATGCTTGAAGACCAAATAAAGAGGATTACATCTCAGTTTTCGAACCCAAGCAACCCTGAGCTTTCTGAAGAAGACGATGTTATCTTCGGTGATTTCACTGAGATTGACGAGGAAGGCAATGCAGTGGAAGATGGGATAAAAATAGGTAGCACTGTTACGCCTTCTATTATTCAACAAGAAGATATTAAGAAGAAGTTTATTGGTTTGAAGATTAAGTCTGAGGTTATTTTCCAACTTACCAAAGAGTTTTCTGCTCCAGTCGATATTGCTTCTATGCTCGAAATAAAGAAAGAAGAGGCTGAAGTAATAGATACGAGAATGAAGTTTGTCGTTGACGAGATTTCGAGAATGGTTCCTGCTGAGATTAATAAGGACTTATTCGACAAGGCTTTTCCTAATCAAAACATCGAAACAGAAGAAGAGTTTAGAGCAAAGGTAAAGGAAGATATCGAAAATGTTTATAGCAGAGAATCCGATAAATTCTTCCTTAATACTGCCTCAACTCGTATTTTGGATGAGACTCCTTTCGAAATTCCAGATGAGTTTATGAAGCGCTGGATTATTGCTTCACGTGCTTCTGAAGAGAATCCTGCTGAAGAGTTAATGGAGCAATATAGTAAGTATCATAAGAGCCTAAAATGGCAGCTCTTGGAGAATAAGCTGGTTGAGAAATACTCGATTAGCGTGGATAGAGACGAGCTAAAAGACTATTATAAGACAGAGGTTCTTAGTATGTACTTCCCTAAGGGAGAAGAAGAAGACGAGGAAGCTGCTAAGCAAAGAGAAGAAACCCTTGAGAATATTGCTGAGAACATGCTAAACAACGAAGAGCAGAGCAAGCAAATCTTCGATTTCTTGGTTGAAACAAAGCTTACCAACACTATTAAGGAAAATATTAAACTCAAAGAGACCATAGTCGACCTCGAAGGATTTAATGAGGAAGTAAAGAAGTTTAATGAAGCTTGGGAAAATCAATAAATATGCATAAAGCAGGCTTTGTAAATATTATAGGCAACCCCAACGTAGGCAAATCAACACTTATGAATGCCCTCGTTGGGGAAAAGCTTTCTATTATTACCTCCAAATCTCAGACCACCCGCCATAGAATAATGGGGATAGTAAACGGTGAAGACTTTCAGATAGTCTATTCGGACACTCCCGGCATTGTTAATCCACACTACAAGCTCCACCAATCCATGATGACCTTTGTTAGCTCCGCAATTGAGGATGCTGATATATTTCTTTTGGTTACGGAGATGGGCGAAACCCTTAAGAAGGAGGAGACCCTGGAGAAGATAATCGAAAGCAAGACTCCTATAATATTAATTATAAACAAAATAGACCTTTCTTCCCAGGAAGAGGTTAATGATAAGATTGTCTATTGGCAGGAAACCATTCCAAGGGCTATTATTATTCCTGCCTCAGCCCTAAACGGGTTTAATATCGAAAAGGTCTTCGATGAGATAATAGAAAACCTACCAGAAAGCCCTCCATATTTCCCTAAAGACGAGCTAACCGACAAGACAATGAGGTTTTTCGTATCTGAAATCATTAGAGAGAAGATACTAAAGCATTATAGAAAGGAGATTCCATACTCTTGTGAGGTCGTGGTAGAGGAATATAAGGAAGGCTATGATATGGATAGGATTTCTGTTATGATATATGTTGAGAGGGAAAGTCAAAAAGCCATTGTAATTGGTAAGGGCGGCTCAATGCTCAAGAGAATAGGGATTGAATCAAGAGCAGATATCGAAGAGTTTACAGGCAAGAAAGCATATTTAGAACTAAGGGTAAAGGTATTGAAAGACTGGAGGAACGACGAGAGAAGCCTAAGAAGGTTTGGATACCAGAACAAGAAGTAAATATGCTAGATACAATTATTATTGGAGGCGGAGCTGCAGGGTTAATGTCTGCAATCCATAGCATTGATAATAATAAGAATATATTGCTTATCGAAAAGATGAGCCAATGCGGACGTAAGCTAAGGATTACTGGTAAAGGCAGATGCAATCTTACTAATATGCTCGAAATGGATGATTTCCTAAAGAGCTGTGGACCCAACCCTGAGTTTCTAAGACCTAGCTTCCAAGCCTTTTTTAATCAAGACCTTGTTTCGCTAATGAATAGCCTAGGAGTCCCTCTCAAAGAAGAGAGGGGAAGAAGAGTGTTTCCTAAGTCTAATAAGTCTCTGGACGTATTCCTTGCAATGATTAATAAGATTGAGAACTCACCCAATGCTAGAATCCTCAAAAACTCCATTGTTACTGAAATACTTAAGAAAGACAATAGAGCAATTGGTGTAAGACTAGGTAATAATAAGGAGTATTACGCAGATAAGATTATACTAGCTACTGGCGGAAAGTCCTATCCTCTAACAGGCTCTAATGGAGAAGGCTATGCTCTTTCTAAGAATTTGGGGCATAGTATAGTTAGGCCAATACCTGGACTGGTTGGATTTGAATTGGACCATAGGATACCAAGAAGACTTATTGACTTTCCTCTACGCAATGTGGAGGCAAGAATATTGGATAAGGATGGAAACGTCCTAGCCAAAGACTTTGGAGAAATGACCTTTGGAAAGGCCTCTGCTTATGGACCAATTATTATCTCTCTTAATAGAAGGGTTTCAAGAGACTTATACAATGGAGAAAAGCTAAGGTTAAGCCTTGACTTAAAGCCTTCTCTTAGCTGCCAAAAGCTTGAGAACAAGATAAAAAGAGAAATAGACATAAGAGGAGATGAGCCAATTGAAAGCTTCCTAAGAACTATGATGCCAAGACAGCTAATTGAGCTTTTTGTTAGAACTACTAAGCTATACGGCTCCTCTTATGATTTGGATAGAGAAGATAAGGATTTGATTATTAAATCGATTAAAAACCTAGAGTTCGATATAAAAGGAGACCTTGGGTTTAGGGAAGCAATAGTCACCTTAGGCGGTATTGATACTAGGGAAATCAATCCACATACCCTTGAATCAAAGCTTATAAAAGGCTTATTCTTCGCAGGGGAAGTAATGGATGTAGACGCCGACACTGGAGGCTATAATTTGCAGATAGCCTTCTCGACTGGAGTCCTTGCAAGCAAGTAAAGAGATTATTAGGCTATTATCTGTATAGCATTGGCTGCCTCTTATCGTAGAATAGGATACCAATTTTTACACCTCCCGAAAAAGCCAGAGGAACCCCTTTTGTATCTCCACCAATAAAGGCAAAGTTTAGACCATTATTATGCTTATTTGAAAAGCCATAACCTATGCTTCCAAACCAATCTATTGCAAATCTATCAGCAAACACAACCTCCTTACCCCATGTAACTAAGATGGCAAAAGAAAGTGTAGACCTTCTTATTACATCTACATTATCATAATTGGTTAGATGGTATCTAAGGGCAGGGTCAACATCGCTATAGCTTCTTGAATCGTATTTATAGGTAGAAAGCACCAGCTCAGGCATAATATATACCCCATTGAGATAGTGGTGGTAGCCAGCGCTAAACGATCTATTCTCTGGATGTTGCCTAAACTTCATTCCCGCTCTTACTACTGCTCCAAAAGGTTTATTATAGTTGATATCCCAACCTAGGCCAATTATTCCAAGCCCTGCCTCCCAGCTTATATTGGGTTTAAGAACTCTTTCGTATGACATATAGGTATGACCATAGAGAGGACCGAAGAAATTGAATTTAATTACATTATTTGTTCCATCCTCAATCCTATTCACTTCATAAGGGTCGCCAAACTCTAGGACCTCACCGTTTTCAAACCTAATTGAAACCACATTACTTTTATCTATGCTAAGAGTCTTTTCTTCATTACCAGCAAATATGGTATAGAAGATTAGATCTGTTTCTATTTCTTCAATCTTACACTCTATCTGTCCACTAGGATTCTTTCTAATAATCAAGTCTTGAGACAGGAGATTAAAGCTTAAAACCACGCTAAGCGAAAATAAAATAATCTTTCTCATATTTAATTCAATTTCATTAGTTATTATATTCGGACCTATGCCGATTGAAACGACAAATATACAACAATTTTATTAGCCTTTCATAATCAACCTCGATTAATATTCAATCCTATTGCGGAAATCGTCTCTAAACTCGTATTTCAAGTCTTGTAGCATCGAGGCTTTCACAGCTATTGAAAAGCTCCAACCAGCCCTTGGACCAAAGGGTATCCAGTTCATTCTCATCTCCCAACAATGGAGGTCTCTATAGAAGTCGATGGAGGTATAGGTAAACTCATCATTAATAAAATCATAGCCAGAAGTAAAGCCAATCTTAAACTTAGGCGTTAGGTTAATATCCCCCCTAAGCGAAAGTACTGAAGAATAATTGGATTCAAACTCAGCAATTGCCACAACGAAGCTACTTAGCCTGCTATAATTAATGCCGATATTCAAGCTCCACGGTACAGTAAAGTCTACACTATGACCGAAATACTCGTTTGGGTTAGCAAATGGAGAATACATAAGCTCAGTTGGTGAAAACTCCTCTCCCGTTTCCTTCTTCTTGCTATTAAGCTGCCAGCTTAGATTAAAGTCCCACTGCGAGTTTTGTCGCTTAAATAGCTTCTTCTCCTTATTCCATAAGAACTCATTGGTTAATCTTCCAAGGCTATCAATAACGTAGGGCGTAAAAGAAGCACTATAATTGATTAGTAGTCGTTTGAATAATGTTGTTCTAGCGCTAATCCTAAGAGGTTGCCAATTGACTGAATCCCTCGAAAGGTCGTAGCCTGACGAGATATTAAAGCTTTCTAATAGCATAACCTTCTTATCTTCCCTTGTGCTATCTTTCCTGTCCCTAACCTTCATCTCTAAATTATTGCCGAGATTGAGGCTAAGCACCCCCCTCCTACCCATTGGTGGAGAACCAAACATACCGTCCTCTGTCTTGGAGTAAAAGACCTTCTCGCCGTCCTTATCAATATAGAAATCATAGAACCCAAGGTTGGGCATGGAGAAGTCGGGAGTATAATTAAGGCTTAGAGATGGATTAACCACGTGTCTAAGCGCTCTTATATAGCCTTTCTTAAAGGAAAACATACCGTATAGCCTAGTGTTTAGGGAGGTATTGAAAGATAGGTCTCTATTGGATATAAAGCCCATAATAGTGTCTTTATCAATCATACCACTGTTGGGGTTATACATCTTTTGGATTGAGTTAAGATACCATCTTTCGGTATAGTTTATGGAATTGGTCCAATTAAAATGCTTAAAGACCTTTACGCTTGACTGCATTGGTATGGAATGCTGCATACCATTCTTCATTGCCTTTACTACGTCCTTGGTAAAGAGTATGGTGTCTACCGTGTTTATGCTATTGACTAGATTGGTCTTATAGGAGAACGATATGGTTTCGTACCAAGCCTCCTTACCCTTTGACTTCTTTCGCCTAAAAGGGTGAATCTGTGTGGAGGAAAGGCTTACGGAAGGCAGATCGAGGCTAATGGCTCCCGTATTGATATTATAGTTTTCGCCGAGATTAGCAGTAAATGAAAACACCCTACCAAACCTTGTGGAGTAGGCAATGGAAGAGGTGGTTGTATTATTGAAATAGTCGTTTACATTGGTGGTGTATTGGTTAAACGTTCTACTTACAAGGTTTACATTGGCTGAGAAATTACTATTTGGATTGGCCTTAGGGTCTTGGGTATGAGTCCACCTAAGCTTAAAGTCGCTCGAATTGGAATAAGAAGGCGTATTCTTTATCCCCGTCTTATTATCCTCGAACCTAATCTCAATATTTCCCCTATATCTATATCTCTTAATATAGTTGGACCTAAGATTAATAGCCCATGAAGTATTGGTGTAGATATCGCCCTGAGCAATAATGTCGACATAGTCGTTGATTGGGAAATACCACCCAAGATTGCGGAGATAATATCCCCTGTTTTGAGCATAGCCATAGGTTGGAATCAAAAGCCCCGACTTCTTGGTACTAGTAAAAGGAAAGTATCCAAACGGAAGACCCACGGGCAGAGGTATATCCATAATGCTAAACCAAGAAAGCCCGGTTATTATCTTATCTCCTGCTACAGCCTTGGCCTTAGAGAAATTAATAGCAAAATGAGGCTCTTCCAAATCGCAGGTAGTAAACATTCCATGGGAGAGATACATGGTTTTATCGTCTATCTTCTTTACTTTTTTACCATGGAGATAGCCCTCCGACTCTTGGGTAAACACACCCTGTATATAGCCTTTTTGGGTATCGAAATTATAGTCTATAATCTTGGCTCTATACTCCTCCCCTGCTTCGCGGAACACGGGATCCTTGACTCGTCCTGAGTCTTCTGTACCAATTGCGTTAAGGGTTCTATCCTGAAAATCTATGGACATCTCTCCAGCCTCCAATTCCATGTTTTCGTAGTTGAGCTTTGCGTCCTTATAGAGGTAAATCTTCTGCTTACTAAGGTCAATTTGGATGGAATCTTCGGAAGAATATGTAATTCTACTGTCCAGAGTCTTGGTTCTTGGTATCTTTTTTGATGTAGAATCGGAGTAAACAGGCAAATACGAGGTAGAATCGTCTATTACTTGAGAAAATAAAGCAGTTGTTTTTGTGCATAAAAACATTAATGCACAAAGAATTAGAACTTGCTTAATGTAGAAAAAAGAATTTTTCAAACCTCGATTCGCTATAAATTAATTATCTTTGTATCCGAATTTGCAAAAATACTGCTTTATTCTTAGTTAATGGAATTAATTAGAGATTGATTTGATGAAAAAACATATATTTATAATAGTTTTGAGCCTATTCTTGGGTATTAGCACCATGGGTCAGGACAGCAGAACAGGTAAACTAACAAAGATTTGTATCGACCCTGGCCATGGAGGCGATAAGCCGGGCGCTCAGGGAAGTAGATGCCTGGAAAAGGATATTAACCTAGATGTTTCATTAAAGCTTGGCAAGCTAATAGAGGATTATCTCAAGGATGTGGAGGTAATATATACGAGGAAGACCGATGTGGACGTAAACCTTATCCAAAGGTCTAATATTGCCAACAGAAACAAAGCAGACTTGTTTATATCAATACATTGTAACTCAGCCACCAATAAGGCAGCCCACGGCTCAGAGACCTTTGCAATGGGACTTACCAAGAGTAAGGAGAACCTAGAGGTTGCAAGAAAGGAGAACGCCGATATTCTAAAAGAAGCCGACCATGAGGTAAACTATGGTGGATTCAACCCCAACTCACCTGAGGCAAGCATATTCTTCTCCCTCTACCAAAACGCATATATGGACCAGAGCCTACGCTTTGCCGACAAAATACAAAAGGAAATGACCAGGAATACAGGCCTATTTAATAGGGGAGTAAAGCAGGCGGGTTTCCTAGTGTTGTTTAAGATTGCTATGCCGGGAGTTCTTACTGAGATTGGCTTTATATCCAATAGGGAAGAAGAGACCTATCTTATGAGCGAAAAGGGTAAGGACGAGGTGGCGGCGTCTTTGTTTAGAGCAATATGTCAGTATAAGATTGATAAGGAAGGAAAGAGCTTTGAAATACCTAGCATAGAAGCCCTTACAGGGAAGAGCAAGGGAGAAATCAAGCCTCTTACACAAGAAATTGCAAATCAAGAAACTCCAAAATCAGAGGAAGGAAAGAAGACGGAGCCTAGCATAGGCACTGGAATAGAGTATAGGGTGCAATTCTTCACCTCTCCTAATAATATTGATAGTAAGGATGGTCGTTTTAGAAACCTTGAGAATATCTGGAAGTATATGGATAATAATCTTTGGAAGTATACATCGGGCTGCTTCTCAAACTATCAAGACGCTTATGCTCACCAAAAAGATGTCAGAAGCAAGGGATTTGGGGATGCCTTCGTGGTTAGCTTCGAGAATAATAAGAGGATTCCTCTAAACCAAGCAAGGGAAAAGGAGAGACTTTAGTAGAAAATAAAAGACCAAATAGAAGATTAAGAAGATGAAGATAAGAACAGAGATTAAAGTAGGATTAGTAGCCATAGTATCAATTACGATACTATATTTTGGGATAGTATTCCTAAAAGGCAGGGATTTGTTTAAAGTCGAAAACAGCTACTACGCAGTATTTGATAATGTAGAAGGGCTTTACAAATCCAACTATGTATATCTAAGCGGCATGAAGATTGGATATATAAAAGATATAGACAATATGGACGCTATTGGTCGAAGCTTCCTTGTTCATGTTTCTATAAAGAATGAAATACAATTGCCTGACGACTCAGAGATAATGATTTTTAGCTCAGACCTCTTGGGGTCTAAGGCATTGAAGGTCTTGCCAGGAAAGTCCCAAACAGCCCTTAAAAACAAGGACACTATATGTTCGCTTTCAGAAATAGGGTTCTTGGACCAGCTCTCACAAGATATCAGCCCTGCAATCAGCAACCTAGGCAGTGTTATAGCAGGACTAGACACATTGCTTACCAGCATCAACGCAGTACTAGACCATAATTCTATTGAGCATCTTAAATCAGGTTTAGAAAGCCTTAGGCATGCAGGAGAGAATATTGATAACTTCTCTTTAAAGCTGGATAATCTCATGGAATCAGAGCAAAGAAAAATCAAGAATATACTTGCAAGCGCTGAGGATATCACCCAGAATATCAACCAAAACAACGATAAGCTAAACACTATAATAAACAATTTCAATGATATCTCCGACACCATAGCCAGAGCCAAGCTAGGACATACAATTAGAGAGACCAACCTAAGCCTACGCTCACTCTCCAGCATATTAACCTCCATAGAAAACGGTGAAGGAAGCATAGGGCTATTACTCAAAGACGACAGTCTCTACATCAACCTCGAATCCACAGCCAAAAAGCTCGACGAGCTAGTAGAAGATATAATAAAGAATCCAAAGAAATATCTTAAGGTCTCAGTGTTTTAGGGAGTTGTTTATTTGTTGATGCGTTGATTTGTTTAGCTGTTAAAAACAATGTTTAATCCACCAAGAATGTTACTATATTCGAAAATGCTCCAATCTTCGACAAATGCAAGCCCCGTAGGGGCGACATGTTGGTAGCAAACTCTTGATTTAAAGGATGAAACGGATGCAAAGCCCTTATAAATTGACAATGCCTCAACCTTCAACAATGATTTACTCTTTGACTAATGCTTGATAATCGACAATGTTACTATGAAACAAAATTGCTTAACCCTTCGACAAATGCAAGCCCCGTAGGGGCGATATGTTGGTAGCAATCAATGATACACACCCTCTCCCTCACGACTAAGTCCCGTAGGGACGACATGTTGGTATCGTAGAATGTTGATTTGTTTATGCGTTGATTTGTTTAGTTGTCTTTGTCTGAATTACCACCTCTTCGCTTTGCGACATATAAACTTCAATAAAACCGCGTTAGCGGTGGTCATTATGGTAGCAATGGAAGGCATTCTCTCCCTCCCTTCACGTCTGAACCCCTTTAGCGGTGGCTATTATGGTAGCAAATGCCATATTAACAATTCTCTTAATCATATCTTAAAAATATGACAATTTACACCTCATTTACGGTCTAAAAATTAAGAATTACAACCTCTGTAAAATGGATTAATGAGACGGTCTGTTTTCGTCGAGAGTTAGTAAAATGCTCTTTTACGACGGTTTGCTAACTTCCCAATTCATTTTGAAAACATCGGATAATAATATCCCAATCTCTCGATGATATTGACGTTTATAAGAAATTTGAAAATATGGTTACAAGGCGTGCCTATTTATGGCAAGGGCTGAAATCAAGAAATAAGGCTTTTAAGAATTTCCTCCGTTTAATTGTTAATTTAAATCCTAAGAAAGACTCTGAATAAGGGCTAATGCCCTCAGGATTTACAGAGCTATTTCTGGAAACACATAAGATATTATCTGAATATTGAGAAAACACAACCTCATCCCTGCTCTCTCTTTTAGAAAACAAGAACCCTCCGCTTAGAACAAGCGTTAGAATCGCAAGGATTAACCCGTAAATTATATTTATCTCAATCATCATTCTTTAATTCAATTTTAGGCAGGTTTATTCCTACCAATCAATATGCAAATATACAAATAAAATCTTTAATAACCAAGCCCTTACAAAATAATCTCCACCTGAAATCTCACCATTTTCGCTCTTATCGGAAGATAATTTATTATTCCTCGATAATAGTCGTTTTCAGCTCTACATTTTTTTGTTGATTTGTTTAGTCGTTTATGCGTTTATTTGTAGGATTTACCATAACTTGCCACCCCTAAAGGGGTTCAGACGTAAAGAGAGGGAGAGAGCATATTCTATTGCTACCATAATAGCCACCGCTACGCGGTTTTAGAGGTATCGATTTAATATGGCTGACGCATATATGCTATTATTGCGTCAGCTAGTCCTGAAGGGACGACATTATGATAATAAAAGTAAGTCTTATTGCGAAATCATGATTTATTGCAGTCATTTAATTCTCTATTGCTTTGATTGGTCATAAAATCGACAAGAGATTTTAGAAAATCGACAAGAGATTTTAGAAAATCGACAAGAGATTTTGAAAAATCGACAAGAGATTTTAATTTAAAGCATTACAAAAGATTCTGTTCGTAATGACTTAAATAGCGAACACAAACACCTTTCGTCGCTTTGCGATATATAAACTTCAATAAAAGCCCGTTAGGGCTGGCTATTATGGTAGCAAGAAAGATAACTCTCCACTCTCTCCCGAACCCCTTTAGGGGTGGTAATTATGGTAGCAATTGAAAATAAACTCATTATAATTTGGCGGACTTAAAAAACTTTGTGTAACTTTGTAGTCTACTTTCACTAAGGATTTTAGAAGACCTTATAAGTATTAATCAACTATGAAAAAGCTATGAAAAAAAAATTATTAATTTTATTGACTACAATGTTTGTAGCAAACCTTAGCTTAGAGGCTGTGAGCTTTTCTGCAGTCCATAATAATAAGAGGATTTATTATACTATTATTTCAGATCCAGATTCTTATATGGTAAAAGTAACATATAGAGAACAAGACCTCCGTCCATTTTATGAGCCATATTCAGGAGTTATTACTATTCCTGATTCTGTTCTATATAATGATAATTACTATAAGGTTACTACAATTGGACCACACGCATTTAAAAATTGCACAGAACTTAGTTCTGTTATTATTCCAAACTCTGTTACTACAATTGGAGGCTTGGCTTTTGGAAATTGTATATCTTTAAGTTCGGTAATAATTTCAGACTCAGTAAATATAATCGGCACTCTTGCTTTTCACAATTGCAGGTCATTACCCTCAATCACCATCCCTAACTCAGTTACTATAATCGGCAACGGCGCTTTTCAAGATTGTTCATCCTTAACCTCAATGATAATTCCTAGCTCAGTGGTTGCGATTGGTGCATCTGCTTTTATGGATTGTACAGCCTTGGCTTCAATAATAATACCAAGCTCCGTTACTTCAATTGGTAGTAGTGCATTTTGGGGAACCCCTTATTATGATAGCTTGCCTGATGGATTGATATATATTAATGATTTCTTTTATAGATATAAGGGCATAATGCCTAATAATACATCGGTAACTATTAGAGATGGAACAGTTGCTATTTCGGAAGGAGCCTTTAGTGGATGTACGGGGTTAACATCTATACAAATCCCTAATACTCTTTCTTCAATAGGTGATTTTGCTTTTCAAAATTGTTCTGGATTAACCTCAATAAAACTTCCTGATTCTCTTACTAGAATCAATAGCAGAGCCTTTATGTTCTGTACAGGCTTGACCACAATAGAGATTCATCATAATATTACTCATATAGAAGATTATGCTTTTCGTTATTGTACATCTTTGGATACTGTTTTTTATAATGCAACTCGATGTCAATTTATGGGGGTTGCTGCTTTTATTCTGATTTCGAATGCATTTAGTAATTGTAGGAATATATCTACAATATTAATAGGTGATTCGGTGGAAATAATCTCTTCTTATGCTTTCTATGAACTCAATTACCTAAGCTCAATTACAATTCCAAAATCTGTCAAAAAGATTGCCTATAGTGTTTTTGGCAATTGTGTTTATTTAGATACTATACACTTTAATGCAGTCAGTTGTTTTACGATGGGAAGCTCTAAGTATCCTGCTTTCCAAAACTGCTTTAGGGTATCTGAAATATTGATTGGAAATGAGGTAAAATACATTCCTAATTATGCCTTTTTGAACTGTCGAGCTGTAAAAAACTTGAATATACCTGACTCAGTACATACCATAGGGAAAAACTCATTTATGGATTTAAATAAATTGAATAGCTTGACCATTGGCAAATCTGTCAGACTGATAAATGATAGTGCATTTTCCAATTGTATGAATTTGAATAATATTTATATTAAAGCAACTACTCCTCCAAAAACAAAAACTAGTACATTCACTACGGTAGATAAGTCAATCCCCGTCTATGTTCCTTGTGAATCTATCGATGCCTATAAAACATCACCATATTGGAGTGAGTTTACAAATATTAAATGCGATGTTGACATAGAGGATACTTCTTATAGTAAGGTTGAAGTCAAGTTGTATCCAAATCCGAGCGATGGGTTTGCAAAATTAGAAGTCGAAGGATTGAGCGATGAGGCAGACGTTTTGGTTTATAATATAGCTGGAGGTATTGTTCAAGAATATAAGATTAATCAAGAAAATAATCAATTAGAGTTTGACTTGAACGGTTATGCCAAAGGCATTTATACGATTAGGGTGCTAAACGAAAGAATTAATCAAACCAAAAAGCTAGTAATCCAATAGAGATAAGAAGTAAGAAGAAAGAGCGTTTAGACTGGGAACCAGATGAATATCATTGCATCCCATAATGCATGGGAGATGATTAATGGTATAAGGTTTTTGGGGAATAGCATATACATAAAACCCCAGAAGAAACCGGCTACTAGGGCCGCTAGGATTAGCATTAGGTTAAAGCTCCATATATGGACTAGGGTATAGAGCAATGAGGCTAGAATCATTCCTATAAATCGATTATAACGCTTAGAAATCCTGTCTTGAACAAAGCCCCTCCAAAATATCTCTTCTGCTGGCCCTATTAGTAATAATAGAAGCCCTGAAAGGATTATGGGATTGCTTCCATGCTTTATGGCATAGATACTGCTGATTTGAGTGCCTGAGAAAGGAAGGATAAGGCCGGAGACCTTATTGCCTATATAGAATATAAACCATAGCAAACAAGCTGATAGCACTCCTATAATGAAGGCTCCAGGTGTTGGATCGAACCTGTTCTTTAGACTTCCTTCCCAACCAAGACATACAGTTATTGTCCCTAATACTAGGGCGGAACTACTCATTAATATCCAGAAATTAAACCTCTCTGCCGTAAGGGGTGAAAACATTAGAAAAAAGAAAATAAAGGCTAGTATTAGGCCAAGGACTAAGGAATTAGTCTTTAAGAATCTAATCATATTATTCTATAGTATTTGATTTATTATTCCCATTGCAAAAAGAGATATTGAAAGAATCCCATTAAAGACTAGTTGAATCTTGGCACAGTTTACATCTAGGTTATGAATCTTTTCTAGGGACTGGGTTGACTGCCTCATCTGCAGGATTGCCTTATGGGCTAACGGCAGGCTAAGAAGTGAGGCTAGGGATAGCCATGGTAATACCCTAAGCAATACTAATAGGACTACGAGGAGATAGGGCATTATTATCAAGAAATTGAAATACCATATACTAAGCCTTGGACCTATTAGGTATGCAAAAGACCGAGAGCCTGCATCGAGATCTGAGTCTCTATCTCGAGTATTATTTGCATGGAGAATATCTATTGTAATAAAGCTAAAGACGAGAGAAAGGATTAATAGCCATATATCTGGGCCTACCCCTATCACATAGGACATCCCTAAGACGGGAAGGAGTCCAAAGTCTAGATAGATTGCTAAGTCACCAAGGAAGTATTTCTTTAGAAGAGGATAAAGAAGGATGATTACACCTCCTAGTATTCCTATTAAAAGAACCTCTATACCTGTGCTTAGGAATATAATAAGCCCAATTATGGAGCCTATAATAAGGCATGAGATTCCATAGATTAGGATGTGTTTAGGATTATAGGTGCCGTTTACTATGTTTTGTTGTCCAAAGCCTCCTATCTGGTCCAACCCCCATTTATAGTCGAAATAATCGCTGATTAGATTCCCTGCCGAATGAAGTATTACTATGGCAATCACTGATAAGGCAGAGAGAAGCCATACCTCATAGGGAAAGCCTCCTTCTCTAAAAAAGAGATAGGCTATTGTACCAATTACAGGCATGGTTGAGGCTGGATAAGACCAAGGCCTTGCTGCATAGAACCATTCTAGAGGTGTTAGTTTCTTATATGTCATAAACTTAAATTATTAGTTCTGGTAGGGACTCTTCGTATTTCTTTGCAAAAGTCCTGATATTTAATATAAACCCTTGGACATTTTCTATTTCTTGTCCATATACATCTTCATGAGCCTTAAGCCTATAGAGCTGCTCGTATAGGGAGAGCAAGAACTCATCAAGAACATCGAATAAGGCATCCGAATAAATCACTCTAAACTCATTCATTCCATAGCTTTCAAAAAGGTTACAAAGGTCTATCCAACCTCCAACCATCTCAATCGCTCTATACCTAAGCCCTCTTTGAACTAGTCTAGATGAAGAAATATAGTCTCCAATAATATCTGAGAACATATCGGCTGAGCGTCTGGTTAGAGCTTCGGCCATAAACCAATCTCCACAAACTCCATACACCGCACCTATTCTTGAATAGAGAAGAGGATAGGAATGCAGGTCTATTGGAAATCTTTCCATAAATACTTCTGCAACCTCCCAAGCCTTTTCCAAATCTCCTTCCAAGACAAGCTCTTCCGCAAGTAAGCAAGCCTTATCCATCATAAACTCAATGATATTCCTATTGATTTCATCGTAGTAAACTTCTTCTTTATTAAAGTTCTTCCAAGAAAAATTGACCATAAAATTATGGTAGAACTCATTGGTATTAACTCGAGATGATTTCCTATTATAAGAACCTCTAGCACCATGGTCCAAGCGCCAAGAAAGACCTTCTAGAACAATGTAGTCGTCGAGGCCGAAGAAGTCCGAAATGGAATAGTCGGAATAATAGATTGGTCTATCTTCAATATTGGAAGCAATAATGTCTAGTGCAACAAAGGTTGAGCGGTCCATCTCTGCAAAGTCCAAAGAAAAGTTGATTCTACGACCTGATACATCCATATAGAGACGATTCGTTGGCAGGGTATAGAAACATAGCTCATCGAAACAAAAGTCATTCTCACCCGAATAGAATACATCTAGGGCCTCCCCTACCTCCATCCTCTTCTCATTAGGCATTATAAAGCCAATTAGCCAATCACTTGAAGAATACACCGAAGAATCACCCCTAAGAGATATGGCTGATGACTCATAGGCCTTGGATTTAAGGCTTAAAATATAGGATGCATCATTTAGAAGTCCTAAATTAACCACCCTAATATCTCTTCTAATTCCCTCAACTGCTTGAGCATACCAAAGAGGGAAGGTATCATTATCTCCATTGGTAAATAGTATAGCATTTTCCTTACAGCCATTAAGCATTGAGACTGCCCAATTATAGGCAGTAAATCTATGGTTGCGGTTATGTGTCTTAAGGTTGGATGCAAAAAGCATTATAGGTAGAAAAAGAAAGAGAGGCAGTACATATCTTGGGAATCTCACCCTAATAAGGTTAACAATCCATGAGCTAAACGCAAAAGCCCCTATCGCTATCCATACCGAAAAAGCCATAAAGGAAACAACGTAGATATAGTCTCTTTCTCTAGGCTGGTAAGCTACTTCATTATTAAAGAGAATAATTCCTATGCTAGTCATTATAAAGAGAACGAATAGGCCCAAGAACCATTTCCAATCCTTAACCAAATGAAACATTAGGCCAATTAGACCTAGGATGAGTGGAATAGCGTATAAGGCAATTGGGGTCGAGGTCTCAAATATATTCTCTTCCCTATTCAATAGGTTATCCACAAAGCCTATTCCCGACATCCATTCCCCATTAACTACATCTCCGTAGCCTTGCAAATCATTGGTTCTTCCAGAAAAGTTCCAAAGTAGATATCTTGTATACATATATCCTACCTGATAATTGGAGAAGAATCTGAGGTTTTGTATCCAGCTAGGTCTCATTCTAAGCTCTCCATCCACCATTACTGTATCTCTAGGCACTCCAATCCAGTCCATATAACCTTCTGCATACCTTGAGTCATTATAGTTCCAAACACGTGGAAAGCCCATCTTCATCTGAGGGTGAAACTCTGGCTTAAGACCTCTTTCATCAATAGAGAATGATTTGGGCGGTAAGGCCGTAAAGACAGGCCCATAGAGCAGCGGAGTTTCGCCGTAGGCCTCACGCTTAAAATAAGACTCTAACCTAGAAGCAGAGCTTGGATTAAACTCATTAACGGGCACTCCTACATAAGCGCGAATTGGAATTATAAGATAGGAAGAGAAGCCTATCAAAAAGAACAGTAAAGACAGAGCTATTATATTGAGAACGACCTTATTAAACCTATATGACAATAGTAAAAGACCGATAAACGCTACTGCAATAAATATAAGGCCAATTACTATCCCTTTACCCATTAATAGGATTATGCCTGGCAAGGCTAGGTCAATAATTATCCAAATGCTTGCAATGGATAGGGTAAGGGTTGCGATTATACCGAAAAAGCTTGATTTGAATCTCTTAAAGTATATAGCTAAGAATAGAGTTGGAATAACTAATAGGCAAATAATATGTACACCTATAGAAACTCCAAGTATTAGGCTTACTAAAAGCAGAAGCTTTGTGTTATTAGTATCGTACCATTTAATAATAGCCCATATCGATGCTGAAACCAAGAATATAGCCATTGCATAAACCTCTGCCTCTATGGCGTTATTCCAAAAGCTATCAGTGAAAGCAAAGGTCAATGCACCTATTATGCTTGCTATAATTACTCCTATCTCTTTATTAGAAAACCTCGATATTAATCTATGGATTATCCAAAACAAAAAGGTGATTGTAAGCCCAGAAGATATAGATGATATTGAATTGACAAGTATTGGAACTAGCTTGGGATTTCCAAAAGAGAATATGGAAACAAAGGCTCCTATAAGCTGATAGAAGGGTGCGCCAGGTGGATGACCTACCTGAAGTGTGGAAGCTGTTAGGATAAACTCTCCAGAATCCCAAAACGACAGGCTTGGCTCTGAGGTTATAAGGTAAACAATAGCTGTTATTGCCCCCAAAAACCACGCAATCCAATCTACTAATCTCTTATTGACCATCACCAGTTAACTAAAGCCTTATTAAACACATCCTCTACCAATTCCTCATTAATTTGCTTAATCAGGGCTTCTTCAACATCGTTTAGAGAGAGCTCGCTATCATAGTCTTTAAACCTTGTAAAGCTCTGCTCATAGCTCATTTTTTCGTTTTTATTATTGGTAAAGGTCATTCTAATTGTAATGGTAAGCCTATTCTTAGCTGCCCTGTCATCTCCTTGTATTGCCGTTGGACTAACGCTATAAGAGGTTATTACTCCTTTGAACACAATATCTGCTCCATCACTATCGAAGCGGAGATTAGTCGAAGAACGAACCTTGGAAATAAGGTCTTCAGTAAGTTCTGTAGAAAGGATGGGCTGGACAATACTCGCCCTATTCTCAAAAGCTTCTACATAGAATGTATTGGTTCCTGGCTCTATGGAAGCCCCTGTAAAGGAATAGCCTCCCGCACAAGAAACCACGAGGTAAGAAAGGATGATATAGTAAAAAAGCTTTTTCATATTCTATTCTAAATCCTTTGCAAAATTACCTAATAAGCCCCTAATTACCAAATAAAAAGGCTACGAAAGAGGAAACCTCAATCATAGCCTTTGAGAAAAGTTATTTAATTACAGTGCTTACATTTCAATAATAAGAACTTCGGTACGTCTGTTCTCTTGATGTTTGGCTTCAGAACATGGAACATTATTACCACACTCATTAATTAGCTTCGATTCACCATAGCCCTTAGCCGTGATTCTATCTCGGCTAATTCCGCCCTTAATTATGTATTCAACTGCAGACTCTGCTCTTCTTTGAGATAATCTCATATTATAATTATCATTACCTCTAGAGTCAGTATGAGAGCTAAGCTCAATCTTCATGTTTGGATATTCATTCATAAGGTCGATTAGCTTATCAAGCTCCTTGGCTGCATCAGGACGTATATTATGCTTGTCAAAGTCATATAGAATGTTTTTCAAAATAAACGACTTATCTGCTTCTAATTTGCCAAGTTCTACAGTTTTGTAAATAGCTTTAGCTCTAAAGCCCTTACTAATATTTAGCTCTACATTGTTCTCCATATAGCCTTTATTATTTGCAATAATAGTATAGTCTATGCCTTTTTCTATTTCTGCTGAAAAATACCCATCAGTATTAATACCTAGATATTGAACTGACTTAGTTTTTTCATTTACTAACTGTACTTGCGAGTTATTTAATGCTGCTCTTGAATCAATGTCAATCACACTAGCATATAGCATAATAAATTCTCTTCCTGGAATAACACCACCAAAAATATCAGGTGATTTATCAATGTAGATCGTATCTTTATCACAGTCTATTACTGTATCAATAATGATAATAGTGTCTTTAGAATGGATATAGATTGTATCATGTAATATAACAGGTGGCTGTTCGATTGGATCGTATTCTTTAATAGCACCACACTTGAATCTAAAGCCAATTTTTGCACCAAATGCAAGTAGCTTTACATCATCAGTACTATTAGAATTCACAAGCCCATTATAATCAATACCTCTACCTATATAATGCTCTCCATTATATCCGCTATGATATGGATTTTGAGCAACCATAAGCTCATCTTCTCTTCCGCCATTCTTAACATCACTAAGCCCGTAGTCTAGGTAGACTCCATAAGTAAAGTCTACCCTCCTATTCAATGTTCTTAGAAATCCAAGTTCTGCCACAAAAGAAACTCCTTTCTTAAGAGACATATCTCCTTCCCATCCTAAGGCTTCACGAGGGTTATGAATACTTCCATATCCATGTTGAGGAACCTGCGGGTCTGCTGTACCACCTGCTGCTACCTCCATGTGCCAATCAGGATAATAACCTGAGATATTAAGCCTCGGATCGCTTTGTCCTTTGGCATCAACCACCCAATACTTAGTAGAGAAAACAGGTATCTGCAACTTGGCTCCAATGCCTGCATAAAAGCCATTCTTCTCTTTTTCTCCCCATTTATTTTGGAACATCAACAAGATAGGAATATCCCAAACATAACCTGTTTGTCTTTCGCTCCAGTTTTGCAACCTTGCTCTAAGATTAAAAGGCATATTAGGGTTGTTCTGATAGAAATCATCGTCTATCTGCATTCCCAAATCATAGAACAAATCTCTATCAAAATGGGTATTATACCCACCTTTGGAACGGAACTTTGCTAGTCCTGTTCCTATTGATAGCCCGAAATGCTTAGTAAAATAATAGTCGAGGCTTACGCCTGCATTCCATCCTAGAAGGAGTTTATTATACCCATCGGGAGTGAGTCCCTTGGCTTGATACTCATATCCTTGCCAGCCTCCTCCGCCTTTGACTGTAAAATAACAACCTTTTTCTTGCGCCATTACCGTTCCAATCAAAAGGAAGGTGGCTAAAAACACTCTAAAAACTCTCATAAATTATCTATTTAAAATAATAGGCATAGCCTTAAATCCAAATTTAGTTTTCACATTAATAAAGTAAGTACCATTTATAAGTCCATTAGATTCAATTATCGCAGTTTCTCCACTTCCTTTAATCGTTCTAATTACTCTTCCGTAAGAATCTACTAATTTAATCTCATAAGACTCATTCATATTATCAATCATCTCTACATAAATTGACTCACCAATTGCTGCAGGATTCGGGAATACCTTCACATCAAACACTCTTTCCCTTTCAAAGGAAACAGGACAGCTTTGAATGAAGGTTCCATCTTCTCTGTAAGCGATAACATAGTAATCACCATTCAGACCATAAATATCTGTATAGTATTGACTAGTACCCTCGCGTCTTATAGGAGAATCATTTCTATACCATTGATAAGCAACATACTCATCTGTCACATTATTAACTGCTAATACATCTCCCCATTTTTGTTCTACATATAAATGGTTCTCATCTACTTCAACCTCTGCACTTCTAATAACCTCACAGCATCCATATATTTCAACAAAATACATTCCTATCTTGTCCAAAATAAAGTCTGTTATATAAATTGAGTCATTAGCTCCTGGAATAGGTTGGCCATTGAAGAACCATTGATAGTCTAGCTCAATCCAATTATCAGCAATTACCTCTACTGATAATACTATATCGCTTAGATTTAAGCATAGGTCAATTAATGGTTCTGGATTTTTTACTATTAGGCCTTTATTAGATACCCAAATAGTATCAATAATCTCATGTGCACACTCTCCAGAATCAGGTGTAAATACAAAGGTAAAGAAACCAAGTTGATCTGCATAAGCAATCGAATCCTTCCATCTACCCTTAATGCCATTATCTGATATAGTAGGCAGTACTAAAGGCTCAGAAGCTAAACATAGATGTCTATTATAGTCAAATACTGGAATTACTGCATCAAATACACTAATATTTACTTCTACAAGCTCACTCTCACAGTTATTTACTGTTTGAGATGCGTAAAGCTTAGTATTATCAGCAAGTATTGTATTCATATCTAGAAGATTCGTATAAGTTGAATCGGTATACCATCTGATATTCTGTCCTATAGCCTCAAGGTTTCCACCTGTTGGATTATCTAATTCACAGAAACTCATATCGTATACTGTTGGAGGAGGTGTCGCAAATGGCACACAAGGATCGAAATCGTCTGGGTCTTGATCTGCTGTTACACCATCTCCATCACAATCTAGAGTAGTATTATCTAATCTAAACAGTTCTGGATTTGAGATACATCCATTGAAATCTATCGCAATAGTATAGTCAGTGTTTAGGGTAATATTATTAATTACACCTAAGGCATCAATACTAGGACCAGCTGGTATTATCTCATAAACGATGCTAGCGTCGTAGCTATCAATACTCACCATACCCATTGGGTTGATGCAATCTGGTTGAACAACTGTTATTATAGGCATATCAACTAGGTTAGCATCGCATGGAAGCACTGTGATATAAACAGTGGCGGTGTCGCAAGCTACTGGTGTGCCATCGTCACAGACCTGATAGGTGAAGCTGTCGCTACCGCTATAGCCTGCATCTGGGGTATAGGTGAACGTGCCGTCTGGGTTGAACACTAAGCTGCCATGGGATGGGCTTGTGATATTGATGAACGTCTGATTGTCGTCCTCTGGATCGTAGTCGTTGGTAGAGACATCGCCGGATAAGAGGGTGCCGTATGGGGTGACGAAGTGATCGTCTACTGCTACGGTGCTGTTGGCTCCATCATTGTCTTGAACGGTGATGGTAACAGTGGCTTGGTCACACTTGACTGGTGTGCCGTCGTCACAGACCTCGTAAACAAACGTGTCGACTCCAACGTAACCTGCGTCTGGCTCATAGGTGAACGTGCCGTCTGGGTTGATGGTGACTGTACCGTGGCTTGGACCGGATACAGGGGTGGTGTTAACGATTAGGTTATCACCGTCTGGATCGTAGTCGTTGGCTAGTAAATCGCCATGGACTGGCTTGTCCTTATAGCCTACTGTATTGTCGTCAAGGGCTACTGGTGAGCTGTTCTCAGTAGGATCGTAGACTGGTAATATGGTGATGGTGACAGTGGCTTCACTGCAATCGCCATCGACATCGCAGAGACTATAGGTGAACGTGTCGTCGCCTACGTATACGTCATCACTGGTGTAGGTGTAGGTTCCGTCTGCATTGAACACTAATGTGCCATGGGTTGGACCGGAGTCTAATGACCAAACGTTGCCGCCGTCTAAACTCTTGTAGTCGTTCGTAGAGACATCGCCTGTTACACTGGCTCCGAGTAATACGGTGTTGATGTCGTTATGGGCAATAGGCTTGTCGTTGAACGGTAAAACGGTGACGTGAACAGTGGCGGTGTCACATGCTACTGGTGTGCCGTCGTCACAGACCTGATAGGTGAAGCTGTCACTGCCGCTATAGCCTGCATCTGGCTCGTAGGCGAACGTGCCGTCTGGGTTGAACACTAAGCTGCCATGGGATGGGCTTGTGATATTGATGAACGTCTGGTTGTCATCTTCTGGATCGTAGTCGTTGGTGGAGACATCGCCTAATAGGGTCGTGCCGTATGGGGTGACGAAGCTGTCGTCTACGGCTACGGTGCTGTTGACGTCGCCATTGTCTAAGACGGTGATGGTAACAGTGGCTTGAGCGCACTCTACTGGACTGCCGTCGTCACAGACCTCGTAAACAAACGTGTCTTGACCTACGTAGCCTGGATCTGGAGTGTAGGTGAACGTGCCGTCTGCATTGATCGTGACAGTGCCATGGCTTGGACCGGATACAGCGGTGGTGTTAACGGTTAGGTTGTCACCGTCTGGATCGTAGTCGTTGGCTAATAAGTTGCCATGGACTGGCTTGTCCTTGTAACCGGTTACGTAATCGTCTAAGGCTACAGGGGAACTGTTCTGACTTGGATCGTAAACCGGTAATATGGTGATGGTGACAGTGGCCTCACTGCAGTCGCCATCAACGTCACAGAGACTGTAGGTGAACGTGTCGTCACCGACATATACGTCATCACTGGTGTAGGTGTAGGTTCCGTCTGCATTGAACACTAATGTGCCATGGGTTGGACCGGAGTCTAATGACCAAACGTTGCCGCCGTCTAAACTCTTGTAGTCGTTCGTAGAGACATCGCCTGTTACACTGGCTCCGAGTAATACGGTGTTGATGTCGTTATGGGCAATAGGGCAACTATTCTTTTCTATTATAACATCAATACTTACTGTACAACCATTGCATCTTCCGCAACAAAGGTATGCGTTCCGGCTGATAGATTAGTCGTAGATGGTGTAATATTAATTGGAGTTGTGCCTCCTGTAGTTTTTAAAACAACTTCTGCATCATTACTAGCATTACAGCTTACTCTTGTCTGACTAATAAGCTCTATCTTAAGCTCTTCTAATGGCTCTACTATAGTTATATTATTAGTCGATACGCAACCATTATTATCTTTTACCGTCAAAGTATATAACCCTGCCTTCAAGTTATCAAAGGTATGCGGAGAAGCCTGTGGTGATGTAGTTGCCTTATCATCTTTAGAATCAATCAATGTAAACAAATACGGTGCTAAACCTGCATTTACATTTACTTCAATACTAGCATCATTTCCGTTTTTACATGAAACATCAGTAATATTTGAGGTAAATTCTGGAATAGAATTAACTATAACTGTTGTTTCAATATCTGAAACGCTATAATCACTTATACAACCTTGAGTATTTTCAACATTAATAATCTTAATATGAACATCAGACAATGCTCCTGGAGAAGTAACCACAAGAGTTCCATCATCAGAAACCTCACCCTGCTCAAGAACTGTATTTATATAATATCCTATCTTATCGTCTTTTATTCCTTGAATTACAAACACAGCATCCTCTCCCGCACAAATTGGCGAAGACAATGCTACTAGGCTTGTATTATCATATTGTGGTGAAGGTTTGATTATTAGTTTAACCTCTACCCTATCTTGACTTTCACAACCTCCTGCATCAATAGCCGATACATAGTAAGAGTACGTACCAACATCTATTTTAGTAGGTGGAATTGTAGAACCTGCAGTGCTTGTCAATGACTCATACCATACATGAGTTAACCCTGAAGCTAGGTCTGGACCAACAAATGATTGAGCAGCTCCTGCATAACATACAATATGCTCATGACCAGCAGGTGGTGCTGGTATAGCGTCTGGTTGAGTAATAACAAAGTCTTCCGATGCTGAACATCCGTTAGCATCTGTAACTACAACCTTATACTCACCTGCTAATAAATTAGAAACAGATGAAGTAATGCTTGATGATATATCACTACCTGAAGAACTTGTAAGCTCCCAAGCGTAATTGTAAGATGCTGTACCACCGGAAACTACTAAATCTATACTTCCATTATTGTCTCCAAAGCAGTTAATATCTGTTTGGAATGATGCAATTGATAAAACTTCTGCAGGCTGAGTAAGAGATATATCTGTTATAGTATACTCACAACCATTGGCATCCTCAACCTTAATATCGTAGAAGCCTACTGATAGACCTGTGGCTATATTACCTATTATTGGTAAATAGGTGCTTGAACCCGATGGCTTATATGAGTAGATATATGATAGGCTTCCGCCTGTAGCTGACACTTCTATTGAACCGTCCTTGCTTCCATGGCAATTAGCATTTTGGATGGAGGTAATAGATAATAATAACGGATCTGGTTGAACAACATCAATGGACTGGGTTTGCTCACAACCGTAAGCGTCAGTGATTAATACACTATAATTACCTGCGTATAAACCTTCACGATTCTGATCGGTTGAACCATCGTTCCACTTATAAGTGTATGGGTATGTACCACCTGATACTGTTAGGGTAATACTACCATCGGATAGACCGTTACATGTAACTGGGGTAGAGCTAATGGATGATACTAGATCTGTCGCAGACTCTGGAACAATCACTTCTACTATCTTCTTACCGCCAAAGGCGTCTGTTACTGTTACTTGATAGTCTCCGGCTAATAAACCTGACCTATCCTTAGTAGTGATAGCACTATTATCTGACCACTCATAGGTATAGCCTGGGGTACCGCCTGATACGTCTAATGTTATGGCTCCATTACTTTCGCCTCTACACTGGACTGGTGTGACTGTTGGTATTACGGATATGGCTGTGGCTGACTCTAATACTTCAGCTACTGCCATCTCCTGACATCCAAACTCATCAGTGACGGTTACAGTGTAAACCCCAGCGCTTAAACCTGAAATATCTTTTGAAGTTGAAGTGTATCCACTTGGGCCTGACCACTGGTATGTATAATCGGTAGAGCCTCCAGATACGGTTAGATCTATCTTACCATCTTTTGCTCCTAATGCAGTGATTGGAGTGGCTATGGCTGATACTATAAGATCTGATGGACTCTGCTCTACTTCTGATATAACTGTTATTGTACAACCGTTAGCATCAGTTACAATAACCTCATACTCTCCTGCTAATAAATCGGATGCTGATGAAATGATATTTGATGCTACATCACTACCTGAACTGCTTAAAAGCTTCCAAGCATAATTGTACGGTTCTGTACCGCCTGAAGCAGTTATTTGAATACTACCATTATTATCACCAAAGCATTTAGCATTAATTACGATTGAACTTGCAGTTAATGCAGCAGATGGCTCAGTAATAACAAAGTCTTCTGATGTTGAACATCCGTTAGCATCTGTAACTACAATCTTATACTCACCTGCTAATAAATTAGAAACAGATGAAGTAATGCTTGATGATATATCACTACCTGAAGAACTTGTAAGCTCCCAAGCGTAATTATAAGATGCTGTACCACCGGAAACTACTAAATCTATGCTTCCATTATTGTCTCCAAAGCAGTTAATATCTGTTTGGGATGATGCAATGGTTAGAACTCCGGCTGGCTGAGTAAGAGATATATCTGTTATAATATGCTCACAACCATTAGCGTCTTTTACCTTAATATCATAGAAGCCTACTGATAGACCTGTGGCTATATTACCTGTTATTGGTAAATAGGTGCTTGAACCCGATGGCTTATATGAGTAGATATATGGTAGGCTTCCGCCTGTAGCTAACACTTCTATTGAACCGTCCTTGCTTCCATGGCAATTAGCATTTTGGATGGAGGTAATAGATAAGACTAATACATCTGGCTGAAGAATATCAATGGCCTGGGTTTGTTCACAACCGTAAGCGTCGGTGATTAATACGCTATAATTACCTGCGTATAAACCTACACGATTCTGATCGGTTGAACCATCGTTCCACTTATAAGTATATGGGGTAGTACCTCCATTAACTTCTAATGTAATACTTCCATTATTGCCACCATTACAGGTTACATTTATACCTGATATGGTTGAGGTTAAATCTATCGCTGATTCTGGAACATTTATGTTTACTATCTTCTTGCCGCCAAAGGCGTCGGTTACCGTTACTACATAACTACCACCTGATAGGCCTGACCTATCCTTAGTAGTGATAGTACTATTATCTGACCACTCATAGGTATAGCCTGGGGTACCGCCTGATACGTCTAGTGTTATGGCTCCATTGCTTTCATTTCTACACTTAACTGGTGTGACTATTGGGGTAACGGATATGGCTGTGGCCGACTCTAAAATTTCTGCACTTGCTGTCTTCTCACAACCAAACTCGTCAGTGACGGTTACAGTGTAAACTCCAGCGCTTAAACCTGAAATGTCTTTTGAAGTTGCAGTGTATCCACTTGGGCCTGACCACGAATATGTGTAATTGGTAGAGCCTCCAGATACAGTTAGATCTATCTTACCATCTTTTGCTCCTAATGCAGTGATTGGAGTAGCTGTAGCAGATACTATAAGCTCTGACGGGCTTTGCTCTACTTCTGATATAACTGTTGCTGTACAACCATTTGCATCGGTTACAATAACCTTATATTCTCCTGCTAATAGATCAGATGCTGATGATGTTTTATTTAATGCTACATCACTGCCTGAAGAGCTGGTAAGCTCCCAAACATAAGAATATGGTTTAGTACCACCTAAAGCATCTATCTGAATACTTCCATTATTATCACCAAAACATTTTGCGTTTACTACGGTTGATGTAGCTGTTAGCTCTGCACTTGGCTGACTAATTGCTATATCTTCAATAATAGACTCACAGTTATTGTTGTCTACTACTTTGATGTCGTAGATGCCTAATGATAGACCTGTGATGATATTGTTTGTTGATGTGTATGTGCTCTGGCTTGACTTCTTATAATAATAGGTATAGCCTGAGCTACCACCACTGGCTGATACTGTTATCTCTCCATCGCTTCCACCATAACAGTTTACGTCTTTTTTACTGTCTAATGTGAGGACTAATAGGCCTGGCTCATTTATAGTAAACGTGTTGGTTGTCTCACAACCATAATCGTCTTTGATAATTACTGAATAGACTCCTGCTGTTAGATTCTCACGATTCTGAGTGGTAGGACCATCATCCCATTTATAGGTGTATGGGGTAGTCCCTCCATTAACTCCTAATGTAATGCTTCCATTATTGCCACCATTACAGGTTATATTTATACCTGATATGGTTGAGGTTAAATCTATCGCTGATTCTGGAACATTGATGTCTACTGTCTTCTTGCCACCAAAGGCGTCGGTTACTGTTACTATATAACTACCACCTGATAGGCCTGACCTATCCTTAGTAGTGATAGTACTATTGTCTGACCACTCATAGGTATAGCCTGGGGTACCGCCTGATACGTCTAGTGTTATGGCTCCATTGCTTTCGCCTCTACACTTCACTGGTGTCACTGTTGGTATTACGGATATAGCTGTGGCTGACTCTAAAATTTCTGCACTTGCTGTCTTCTCACAACCAAACTCGTCAGTGACGGTTACAGTGTAAACTCCAGCACTTAAACCTGAAATGTCTTTTAAAGTTGAAGTGTATCCACTTGGACCTGACCATGAGTATGTGTAATTGGTAGAACCTCCAGAGACGGTTAGTTCTATCTTACCGTCTCCTGCTCCTACAATAGTGATTGGAGTGGCTGTTGCTGAAACTACTAGATCTGATGGGCTTTGCTCTACTTCTGATATAACTGTTGCTGTACAACCATTTGCATCGGTTACAATAACCTTATATTCTCCTGCTAATAGATCAGATGCTGATGATGTTTTATTTAATGCTACATCACTGCCTGAAGAGCTGGTAAGCTCCCAAACATAAGAATATGGTTTAGTACCACCTAAAGCATCTATCTGAATACTTCCATTATTATCACCAAAACATTTTGCGTTTACTACGGTTGATGTAGCTGTTAGCTCTGCACTTGGCTGACTAATTGCTATATCTTCAATAATAGACTCACAGTTATTGTTGTCTACTACTTTGATGTCGTAGATGCCTAATGATAGACCTGTGATGATATTGTTTGTTGATGTGTATGTGCTCTGGCTTGACTTCTTATAATAATAGGTATAGCCTGAGCTACCACCACTGGCTGATACTGTTATCTCTCCATCGCTTCCACCATAACAGTTTACGTCTTTTTTACTGTCTAATGTGAGGACTAATAGGCCTGGCTCATTTATAGTAAACGTGTTGGTTGTCTCACAACCATAATCGTCTTTGATAATTACTGAATAGACTCCTGCTGTTAGATTCTCACGATTCTGAGTGGTAGGACCATCATCCCATTTATAGGTGTATGGGGTAGTCCCTCCATTAACTCCTAATGTAATGCTTCCATTATTGCCACCATTACAGGTTATATTTATACCTGATATGGTTGAGGTTAAATCTATCGCTGATTCTGGAACATTGATGTCTACTGTCTTCTTGCCACCAAAGGCGTCGGTTACTGTTACTATATAACTACCACCTGATAGGCCTGACCTATCCTTAGTAGTGATAGTACTATTGTCTGACCACTCATAGGTATAGCCTGGGGTACCGCCTGATACGTCTAGTGTTATGGCTCCATTGCTTTCGCCTCTACACTTCACTGGTGTCACTGTTGGTATTACGGATATAGCTGTGGCTGACTCTAAAATTTCTGCACTTGCTGTCTTCTCACAACCAAACTCGTCAGTGACGGTTACAGTGTAAACTCCAGCACTTAAACCTGAAATGTCTTTTAAAGTTGAAGTGTATCCACTTGGACCTGACCATGAGTATGTGTAATTGGTAGAACCTCCAGAGACGGTTAGTTCTATCTTACCGTCTCCTGCTCCTACAATAGTGATTGGAGTGGCTGTTGCTGAAACTACTAGATCTGATGGGCTTTGCTCTACTTCTGATATAACTATTGCTGTACAACCATTTGCATCGGTTACAATAACCTTATACTCGCCTGCTAATAGGTTGGATGCTGATGAAACTGTGTTTGATGATACATTACTACCTGAAGAACTGGTAAGCTCCCAAACATAAGAATATGGCTTAGTACCGCCTGAAGCAGTTATTTGAATACTACCATTATTATCGCCAAAACATTTAGCATTTACTATTGTTGGACTTGCTGCCAATGCTTCAGATGGCTCGGTAATAATAAGGTCCTCTAATGTAGAACAACCATTATTGTCCTCTATAAGCACCTTATAAGAACCAGCCTTAAGTCCAGTAAAGGTATATGGTGAAGAATTAGTTGCTGTTGTTACTAAATCATCCTTATAATCTAATAATGTGTATAGGAACGGAGTAGTACCTGTTGTTATATTAACTTCAACACTTGCATCACTTCCATCCTTACACGATACATTAGTAATATCTAAATTGAACTTCGGATTAGGATTTATATATATCGTTGCATTAATATCTGCTGAACTATAATCACTTAAACAACCTAAGGTGTTCTCTACATCAAGAATCTTAATGTTTACATTTGATAATGCTCCTGGGTATGTTACTACTAGGGTTCCATCATCTGCAACGACTCCTGAACCTAGAGCTCCATTTATAACATAATTTACAATATCACCCTTTGTTCCATTTATAGTAAAGACTGCATCAGTTCCCGAACAAATTGGAGAAGATGATACAACTATGCTAGTCTTATCATATTGAGGTGAAGGTTTAATAATAAGCTTAACCTTCGTCCTAGTTGCACTCTCACAACCAGTGGTGTTGTCCTTATATACTGCATAGGCACTATATGTTCCTACTGCATCTGAGCTTGGAGCTGTGGTTGTGGTTGTGCCGGTGGCATCGGTGTACCATACTATGCTGTGGTCAGCTAATGCATCTACTGATACTGTATGGGTAGTGCCGTCGTGACATTCTTCCTTGTCAAAGGTACTGGCTACATCTGATGGTAGGGCATAAATGGTTAGGGTTACCTTCGTCCTAGTTGCACTCTCACAACCTCCTGCGTCAATAGCTGATATATAGTAAAAATACGTACCATCGTCTGTCTTTGTTGGAGCAATAGCAGAACCAGAAACACTCGTCTCTGTCTCATACCAGACATGTGTTAACCCTGGTGCTAGATCTGGACCAACAAATGATTGAGCAGTTCCTGTATAACACACAATATGCTCATGACCAGCAGGTTGTGCTGGAATAGCTGATGGCTGAGTTATAGTAACATTACTAATAGAAGATACTTGACAGTTATTTGCGTCGATTACTTCTATACTGTATGTACC
>FZPS01000181.1_pt98 | contig 59977 bp, 56 predicted proteins | sample 1817821 | NCBI WGS metagenome assembly FZPS01 (sample SAMEA104158645, study PRJEB21678) | metagenome | place: Germany | collected 2015-04-21 | reverse complement strand
CTATATAATAATGTTATAGATAAATGTTTTATTACGATACTTGATTAATATATACACTAGTGTCCTATAAAATACAATAAAACTTACCATGCTTATATAATATATCCTTATATTGTAAGTATTACTTATCTATGACTTGGTATATTACAGATAAATTAATTGTAAATTCTATATTTATATCCTATAATGGAACAAAGTGGAATGGTTATATAATAAAAATATTTATAGAATATTCCATTGAGGTTTTAAAATAAGAAGGGAGGTCTTGATGTATTTGTAAATGATGCATCATACAAGATATTATGAATTGCATATTTTTGGGGTTTTTGATTTTGTTTATAAACTTTGAATTGAATCTTGAAGGCTCAACAGTTGGATTAATTCCAGATTTATTAGGCTATATGATTATGATAAGAGGATTAAATGAGATGGCTGAAGAGAGTTTTATCTTTGTTAAGATTAAGCCATATGCGATTGGTATGGCTATTTATTCTGGTGTTTTGTATATAATAGATTTGTTTGGATTTTCAACAAGATATCCTATATCATCATTTGTTTTTTCAATTATAGCTACCGCAATTTCTATGTATATCTCATATAATATAATAATGGGTATACAATATACAGAGAAAAAGTATAGTGCGAATTTGAACGTACAAAGACTTAAGTCTACTTGGACGGTTCTTGCACTAATGCATATTATTACTTATATGTTGATGATAATAGGACCTTACTTCTTTGTGTTATTATGTATTATAGCAGTTTTAATTGCAGTTATTATTTTTCTAATAGAATTATATAAGTCAAAGAATTTGTATTATGGGGTGATTAGCGAAAGTGAGACTAGGAGCGAATAGTAGATGAGTTATTTGTTTCGGTATTATGCAGGTGTATATGACCGATTTATGGACAGGTTTAATCTAGATGATGATAGTATAATTATAGATATCATAGGCCCAGGTAATAAGAAAGTAGCTGATGTCGGAGGAGGAACTGGTAGGACAGCTGACAAACTGGTAAAGCTAGGCCACTTTGTTACTATTATTGATCCTTCTATACCAATGGCTAATAGGGCAAAGAAAAGAAATAATAATATTAAGATTATTAATCAATCAATGCCTTTTAGTCTTCAGGAGAAGTATGATGTGATTCTTTTTCGTGACTGCCTTCATCATATCAAAGAACAAAGAAAAACAATGATTTTATTTGTTTTTTTTGACTATTTATACTATAATTAAATCAGTATTTGAGCGATAGAGAATGTGGTAGACTATGACAATAGATTGGAGGAGTATGATGGAGAAGGAATTAATGTTTAGTGAAGATAAACAGGATATAGAGATATTAGAGCTTGTGGTAGGAGGTATATCTTATGGAATTAACATTAATGATGTTAAGGAGATAATACCATATGAGAAAAAATTTACCAGAATACCTGGTGCTCATCCTCATATAGAAGGAATAATTATGCCTAGAGATTTTATTATTACAATTGTGGATCTTTTGGCAAGCCTTAAGTTGGTTGATAGCGGAGATGTAAAGAATGAAATGCTTATTGTGACCAACATTCAGAACATGAACATAGGATTTCACGTTGACAGAGTAAAGGGAATACATAGGACGACTACAGCTAGTTTGAGAAAACCAGGCAAAAAGCGAAGTACTTCCGTTAAGGATGCTATTGTTGCAATATTATCTACCAATAATGGAGATATAGAGGTTTTGGAGCTTCGTAATATAATTTCAAGTATTAATCCAGAAATGGTATTTGTATAACTTTTACTTATCCTAAGGGAACACCTTGGAAATCTATATATAATAACAGGCGGTGACTTATGGCAAAATGTAAGTTATGCAAAAAAGTAGTTGCAGATGATATTGAATATTGTGAAGAATGTCTTGATAAGAAAGACTTAGTATCAAGTGAATCTTATCTTGATGACTTGCTCAATTCTATACAGAATAATGAAACTAGTGCAAGTGATATATATACAAAGAAGAAGGATGTACAAGCGACTGATTCTCATGAAGATACTGTGCCGATTCATGAGGAATCGACACATTCAATTGAATCAGAGGATGTTGATGATTTACATTCAATTAAATCAGAGGATGTTGATGATTCACATTCAATTGAATCAGAAGATGTTAATGATTTTGACCAATATGACATATCGAATGAAGTCGACCATGAACTAGTAATAGATGATGAGGACCTATACGATGATCTTGTAGATACTTTGATAGATGATATTTTTGCCCATGAACAGACTATAGAGAATAATGAAGAGCAGGATAGTACTTTAGATAATTTAGAGATTGAGAACAATATTGATAATGAATTTTTAGATATGGATATTATGGAGGAACTTGAATCTGAAGAGGACGACTCCATTGATCCCTTCATAGATGATTTACTCGAACAGTTGAATTTATCTTCTGATGAAAATGATTCAGAGGAGGATATAGAAGTTACTAGTGATGATATAGAGCCTGAAATGGAGGAAATTGACCAAACACCCATACAGGACATTGATATATCACCGGAGAGTGAGCTGCTTAATTTACTAAATGAATTTAATCCTGATAATCCAGTTGAAGATGATGTTCAAGCTATCAATGAACTTCTTGGCGGAATAGGAGGAGATAGCTCATACTCTAAGCCCTACCCTGAGGATGTAGGAGATGTCTTTTCAGAGGCCTTAGAGGCAGTAACTAGTCTAAGTGATTTAGACAGTGATTTAGTAGACCCCATAAAAGAACCTGATGCTACAGACGAGATTAAAGGGAAGAAGAAAAAGAAAAGAAAAGAAAAGAAAACAGGCTTCTTTGCTTCAAAATCTAAGGATGAGGATAAGGCTTTAACCTCTGATATGAAAAAGGCTCAGGATGTGGTTGGCGAAAGTAAGAAAGTTAAGAAGAAAAAGAAAAAAGCTAATAAGCCACAAGTAATAGCCACTGAAGAGGATGAAGAATCAAGAAGTAGTAAAATAAAAGAAGCGAAGAAAGACAAGAAGGTCAAGAAAGACAAGAAAGAAAAGAAGAGAGTAAAAGAGGAAAAACGGAAGGCAAGGAAAGAAAAAAAGAAGATTGAGATTATTGAGTTAGAAGAGATAGACGAAGGACGCATCAGTCCAGTAGGTACTTCCGTTGTGTTTTTGTTTTTTGGTCTTTTAGTAATGCTTCTCTTGGTTTTCACCAATATATTCTCATACTCATTAAGTATAAGAAATGCATCGAATTATTTCAGCCAGCACAGATATACACAGGCTTATAATGAGGTCTATGGGATAGAGCTTAAGGATGAGGATATTGAACTATATGATAAAATCATGACTGTTATGTATGTTAATAAGCAACTCAATTCATATAATAATTATTTTCATATGAGAAAATACCCAGAAGCCCTAGATTCTTTACTAAAAGGTCTTCAAAGATATGATAAATACATTGAACTGGCAACAATTCTGGGAATTGAAACGGATTTGGTTTATGTCAGAGATCAAATTATTGCCGAACTATATAATGTGTTTAGCCTGACCGAGGAAGAGGCTATAAACCTACTCAATAGCGAAAGTCAAGCCAAATATAGTATAGGAATATATGACGTAGTCTTAGAAAGAATGATGTATCATTAATAAACAACAAATCCTATATGGGAGCTGGGAGGAATTTGATGAAGATAAAAAGAATTATTCCGTGTCTAGATATACATAACGGACGTGTGGTTAAGGGCGTGAACTTTGTTGACTTAAAGGATGCTGGAGATCCTGTCGAGATAGCTAAGGCTTATGTTGACTCGGGAGCAGATGAATTGATTTTTCTTGATATTTCGGCTACGACTGAAGGAAGAGACATTAAGCTAGACATAGTTCAAAGACTTGCCAAAGTAGTTACTATTCCCTTTGCTGTTGCTGGTGGAATCAAAAACATAGAGGATTTTGAGAGAGTCTTTCAATTAGGAGCTAATAAGGTTGGCATTAGCACAGCAGCTATTGAGAATCCTGATTTAATTAGGGAGGCTGCAGATAGATTTGGCAGTGAAAGTGTAGTCCTAGCACTAGATGCTAAAAAAAGACCAGATGGGTCTGGTTGGAATGTTCTAAAATCAGGCGGACGGATAGATACTGGTATGGATGCCTTAGAATGGGCTAAAAGGGCAACTAGCCTTGGTGCAGGAGAAATTATTTTAACAAGCCTGGATTGTGATGGAACTAAGGATGGATATGACCTTGAGTTAAATAAACTTATAGCTGAAAATGTCTCCGTTCCAGTTATTGCATCTGGTGGTGCAGGAAAGCTAGAGCATTTTTATGATGCCCTTACTATAGGTAAAGCTGATGCGGTATTGGCGGCATCCCTGTTCCACTTTAAAGAGCTTGAGATTATGGAAGTAAAGAGATATCTTGACCAAAAGGGAGTTAAAGTAAGATTGTAGGATAGATGAATAGGGATGTAATATCCTTAATTAGTGAAGATTTCATAGGCTTTCGTATTATTTATTATGCGAAGGCCTATATTTTCTAAGTTAAATTACTATTGGAGTAAGGAGGTAGGTATGGATAATATAACAAATGATTGGCTTGAGGCAATAGGAGATGAGTTTAAAAAGCCATACTATAAAGACCTATCTAGTTTTGTGAAGAATGAATATAGAAATCATCTTGTTTATCCAGATAAGGATGATATATTCAATGCATTTCGTTTGACACCACTTAGTAAAGTCAAGGTGGTTATTATTGGTCAGGACCCCTACCATAATGAAAATCAGGCTCATGGTCTGTGCTTTTCTGTTAAGCCTGGCCTAGCCATACCACCTTCTCTTGTAAATATATATAAAGAGCTTAAGGATGATCTGGGATGCTATATTCCTAATATGGGTTGTCTTGAAAAGTGGGCAAAACAAGGGGTGTTATTGCTTAACACAGTTCTTACTGTAAGAGCCCATGAGGCTTATTCCCATCAGGGAAAGGGTTGGGAGAGGTTTACAGATGCAGTACTCAGTAAGCTTAATTCTCTAGATAGACCCATTGTATTTATACTCTGGGGTAAGCCTGCTCAGAGAAAGAGAAGTATGTTAAGTAACAATAAGCATCTTATACTCGAGGCTCCCCATCCTAGTCCATTATCAGCCTATAGAGGATTTTTTGGAAGTAAGCCCTTTAGTAAGACCAATGAATTTTTGCTTAAAAACAAGTTAGAGCCTATTGACTGGCAGATTGAGAATATATAATATAAGAAAGGTTTTAGTTTAAGGAACCAAGTATATTATTACAAAAATAAGAGGGGTAAAACCCCTCTTAAAATTATGTTTACTTAATGCTTAAGTCCACCTTATCCAGCTTATAACTAGGATTCATTATTCATATTCTTCACAGCTGTTGAAAGCATCAGTTTAATTCTATTAAGTTGATTAACCTCACTGGCTCCTGGATCGTAGTCGATTGCAACTATATTTGCCTCAGGATGCTGGCGTCTTAGTTCCTTAATAACACCCTTACCGACTATATGATTAGGTAGACATGCAAAGGGTTGAGTACAAACAATATTATAAACCTCTGAGTCCATTAACTCTAGCATCTCACCAGTTAAGAACCATCCTTCACCAGTCTGATTACCGACAGATACTACTTCTTCAGCATGTTCAGCTAATTTACTTATATGGACTGGAGGTGTAAAACGCTTACTCTTTTTGAAAGCATCTACTGCCTCCTTACGTAATCTTTCTAAAGCCCATATAGCTAGGTTAGCAATCTTTGCACTTTTTCTACTCTTACCTAGGTATCTGGCCTTAAAGTTACTATTATAAGCACAGTACATTAAGAAGTCCAACAAATCAGGAACTACTGCTTCAGCCCCTTCAGCTTCTAGAAGCTCTACCAGATAATTATTAGCTGATGGAAGGAATTTAACAAGAATTTCGCCTACTACTCCAACCTTAGGCTTCTTCATATCCTCATGGATTGGTAGGTTATCAAAATCATGAATTATTCCTCTTAAATTTTTCTTATACTCACTCCATTTACCTTTTTCCAGACTCTTTATGCAAATATCACGCCATTTTTCATGTAAGGCGTTGGCAGATCCTGGTACTTTTTCATAAGGTCGTACCTTATAAAGAACACGCATGAAGACATCACCGTAGACCAATGATTGCATTGCCCTAATAAGTAGGCCAGGTGTAATTTTAAGACCGGGATTTTTCTCAATGCCTGATGCACTTAAGGATATAACTGGTATATGGGACATGCCAGCCTTTTCAAGTGCCCTACGGATGAAACCGATATAATTAGTTGCACGGCAACCCCCACCTGTTTGTGTGATCATAACCGCCACCTTATTTAGGTCGTATTTACCAGAAAGCAGGGCGTCCATAATCTGACCTACAACCATCAAGGATGGGTAACAAGCATCATTGTTAACATATTGTAACCCGACGTCAACTGAACGATGATTGTCATTGGGAAGAACTACTACATTATAACCACCATGTCTTAATGCAGGCTCTAATAAATCAAAATGTATAGGAGACATTTGAGGAGCCAATATGGTATAGCTATCCTTCATATCCTTGGTAAATATAGCCCTATGGTAAGCAGAGGATACTAGCTGGGGTTTATAATTCATTTCTTCTCTTTCCCTTACTGCGGAAAGTAGAGAACGAATACGTATTCTTGCGGCTCCTAGATTATTAACCTCATCAATCTTAAGTACTGTATATATTTTACCTGAGTCGGTCAGTATATCATTTACCTGATCTGTAGTTACAGCATCAAGACCACATCCAAAGGAGTTTAGTTGAACTAGCTCTAGGTTAGGTTGAGTACGAACATAGGAAGCAGCAGCATATAGACGAGAATGGTACATCCATTGGTCTACAACTATGGTTGGACGATCTATTTCTGCCAAGTGGGATATTGCATCCTCAGTTAATACAGCAACTCCAAAGGAATTAATCATTTCCGCAATTCCATGGTGAATTTCTGGGTCGATATGGTATGGTCTACCCGCTAGGACAATTCCTTTTCTTCCAGATGCCTTTAGATAGGCTATGGTTTCCTCACCTTTTTTCTTTAAATCTTCTCTGGCATTAAGAAGCTCTTCCCATGCCAGTTTACATGCTTCTTTTATATCCCTAGTTTCAATACCCCTTTGGGTAAATATTTCAACAAGACGATTAGTGACAATCTCTTCACTCTCAAAAGATATGAAAGAATTATCAAAATCAATTGATTGTTCTCTAATCTCTTCCATGTTGTTTTTAATATTCTCTGGATAAGAGGTTACTATTGGACAATTAAAATGATCGTTTGCCCCAGGATATTCTATTCTCTCATAGGGAATGCAAGGATAGAAGATATACTTCACTCCCCTGTCTATCAGCCATTTTACATGACCATGTACTAGCTTAGCAGGGTAACATTCCGATTCACTAGGAATAGACTCGATTCCTAGTTCATATATCTTCCTGTTTGAGACAGGAGATAGGTCTATATGGTAGCCAAGCTTTGTGAAAAAACTATGCCAAAATGGGTAGTTTTCATACATATTAAGTACCCTAGGAATTCCAACAGTCCCTCTAGGTGCTTGGTCCTTTGCTAAGGGGCTATAATTAAAATACCTGTCTAATTTATAGTCAAATAAGTTTGGTATATTTTCTTTGTTTCTTTCTTTACCAACTCCACGTTCACACCTATTACCGGATATAAAACGTCTGCCACCGGTAAATTTGTTGATGGTTAGGGTACAGTTATTGGTACACTTTCCACAACGAGCTAGGGAGGTTTCGAATTTGAGTTCATTAATCTGGTCTATGGTTAACATGGTGCTTTCGCTTCCATCATAATGACCTCTTGCAATAAGGGCTGCACCAAAGGCTCCCATAATTCCTGCTATGTCAGGCCTTACTGCTTCGCAGCCTGAAATAATTTCAAAACTTCGAAGAACAGCATCATTATAGAAGGTTCCTCCTTGTACAACCATTTTCTTACCAAGATCCTTAGGACTTGTAATTTTTATTACCTTATATAAGGCGTTTTTAATTACGGAATAGGCAAGGCCAGCTGAAATATCTGCTACGGTAGCACCTTCCTTTTGAGCCTGTTTAACTTTTGAGTTCATAAAGACAGTACATCTAGTACCCAAATCAATAGGGTTTTCTGCATAGAGAGCTACCTTAGCAAAATCTTCAACCTCATAATTTAAGGACTTTGCAAAAGTTTCTATAAATGAACCACAGCCCGAAGAGCAAGCTTCATTAAGAAGAACATTGTCTACGGATTTATTTTTGATCTTTATACATTTCATGTCCTGACCACCAATGTCAAGGATACAATCAACGTCAGGCTCGAAAAAGGCGGCTGCACGGTAATGGGCTACTGTTTCCACTTCGCCCTCATCTAGGACCAGGGCTGCTTTAACTAAAGCTTCACCATAACCGGTTGCACAAGATCTTACTATTTTTGCTTTTTCAGGTAGAAGATCATAGATTTCCTTAAGAGATTTTATAGTGGTTTTTAAGGGACTGCCGTTATTATTGCTATAGAAGGAATACAGTAGACTTCCGTCTTCCCCAACCAATGCCACCTTTGTAGTTGTTGAGCCAGCATCAATACCTAGGAAGCAATTCCCCTCATATTCGCTTAACTTGGCCTTTTTTATAGTATGTACAGAATGTTTCTTGGTAAATTCTTGGTATTCTGATTCGTTTTTGAATAAGGGTTGCATTCGCTGTACTTCGAAATCCATCTGAATTCCATCGTATAACTTCTTGTAAAGGTTTGATAGTTTTGCCTGGCTTTCTACTTTTGAATTCATAGCTGCACCGATGGCTGCAAACAGATGTGAGTTTTCTGGTGATATTATCTGGTCATCTGTAAGCTTAAGGGTACGAATAAAAGCATTTCTTAGCTCTGTAAGGAAGTGTAGAGGACCTCCTAAGAAGGCAATGTTTCCTCTGATTGGCTTTCCACATGCAAGTCCGCTTATGGTCTGATTAACAACTGCCTGGAATATTGAGGCTGATAAATCAGGCTTTGTTGCCCCTTCATTAATAAGAGGCTGAACATCCGATTTGGCAAAAACACCACATCTTGCTGCGATTGGATAGATTGCCTTATAATCCTTTGCGTATTCATTTAATCCGGCCGCATCCGTTTTAAGAAGGCTTGCCATTTGATCGATAAAGGAACCTGTACCTCCAGCACATATGCCATTCATTCTCTGCTCAACGCCATTGGTAAAGTATATAATCTTGGCATCTTCACCACCCAGCTCTATAGCAACGTCTGTATGGGGAGCATAGTCCTGCAAAGATGTAGCAACTGATATGACTTCCTGTACAAAAGGAACATCTAAATGCTTAGAGATAGTTAATCCACCTGAACCTGTAATAACAGGTTGTATAGTTATGTCTCCAAGCTTATCCATGGCCTTTTTCATCAAATCAGCCAGAGTCTCCTGTATGTTGGCAAAGTGGCGCTCATAGTCAGAGAATAGAATTTCATTCTCCTTGTTCATAACGACAATTTTGACCGTCGTTGATCCAATATCAATGCCTAAAGTATAATTCTTTTTAATCATGTATTACTCCTTATTATAAATCTGATATGTCAGCAAATATACATAATTGTTGCTTATTATTATAAGTTTGAAAAATCAACTTTCTATATTATACGATACATAATAATTAAGTTCAACTTAGAATTTGTTATAAAATTCATAGAATTGACAGGTGTCCTATAATACTATGAAATGCATATGTCAATAATTTAATAATAAATGTACATCATGTAATATGGAGTCGAAAAGATTTTATCTCGAATTGAAATTACATTATACATAAGGATTATAGAGTTCCATTTGAAAAGTTATTGAATATAATGAAATTAATCAATGTAGTAATCTGTTATAGATGAGGAAGGAGACTAAATTGTTTTGTTTGTATTATGAAATAAAACAAGGAGACACATTATATTCTATAAGCAGAAGGTATAATGTGGCGGTAGATAATATTATTATGGCAAATCCCTTCATCAATGTTTATAAACTACAGATAGGTGATAGGATCTGCTTACCATGTGTACCAAATACTGACTATGCTCATTTTACAACTTACCTAATAGAAGAGGGAGATAGCTTGGGTAGTGTATGCTCAAAAATGGGTATAAATATATCAGATTTAATGGAGTTGAATGACATATACTCAATTGACCTTATGCCAGGAACCACACTTTCAGTACCTATAATCTAAATAAGAAATTATCCAATAGGAGGTGCTAAAAAGCACCTCTTTTTTGTCCTTTTGTTTGACAAAGGAAATATAAAAACATATAATAAAGATTGAATTTTAATGCAAAAATTAATATTATTTGAAAGATTTGAAAGGCATGGGTGTATAGATGAGATTTTTAAATATCTTGGAAAAGAAATTTGGTAGATATACAATTCAAAACCTTATGAAATATGTTATTGCTTTATATGCAGTTGGTATTGCTATATATACTGTTAACCCATCAGCATATATGCATCTTGGTTTGGATGTTAACATGGTTCTAAAGGGACAGATATGGAGACTTTTCACTTTTTTGATTCCATATAACACCTTTAGGGATATATTCTATGTGATACTTAAGGCATATATTTTTTATATGATAGGAAATCAATTGGAAAATGCCTGGGGATCGTTTAGGCTGAACTTGTATTTCTTCTCAGCAGTTATTTTTAATATAATAGCTGCATTTATTGTGTATTTTATATTCGATATTAATATATTGGGTAGCTTTTTGGGGTTTAACATCCTAGCACTTTCCACTCCCTTAGATATTATATATAGCTCTTTGTTCTTTGCCTTTGCAGCTCTTTATCCTAATACTCAATTTTTATTATATTTTATTATTCCAGTAAAGGTAAAATATCTGGCATGGATAAGTGGTGCTTTTTACATTTATAATATTTATCAGTTTATAGATGCTAAGTTCTATTTGGGAACAATCCCTATACTGGTATCATTGGCCAACTTCCTAATCTTCTTTTTCGCAACTAGAAATTATAGGAGAGTATCGCCAAGAGAATTTGAGCGAAGAGCAAAGTTTCGCAGACAGATGAAAGAGGGCATGAGATATGGCAATGTCACTGAATTTAGAGGAAAGAATGTAATTACAAGACACAAATGTGCTGTTTGTGGTAAGACTGAATTGGATGATGACGATTTGGAGTTCAGGTTTTGTTCTAAATGTGATGGCAATTATGAATACTGCATGGTGCATTTATTTACCCATGAGCATGTAAAGAGATAAGATACATTACTTTCTAGGCTAGAAAGTGTCGATGGCTTAATAAAACACACAGGAAGGGTTTAATATGAGTAAGAATGTAACAAGCATATATAAGGATATTATTAATGATAGAAACCTAAGGGAAAGCATACCCAGGTTTTTTGAACTAGGGATTGATAAGTACAATACCTATGCAATTGTAAGACTTGCCTTACATTATTATATGTACTACGAAATGTACTTAGATGAAAAGGGTGCATGGGGTCATGATATCTGTGAGTTAATTAATAAGGTTAATAATATAATATCCCAAGCACTTGTACAGAGAGAGCTTGACAAAAAGTCGGAAGATTTCATTAAGCAGATTGATGAAACTCGTAATGAGATGACAAGAAGGATAGAGACACTATGTCTGTACTCTGACTTTTTAACACTATATGAACATGCTTCAGATAGGGTGGGCTTAAGATTTAGTGAAATAGAAGATCTTGAAGAGGATGAAGATTTTGCAAGAAAAGTACTTCGTTATATTTTTGAACAAAAGGATAATGTAACAACCAACGAAAGAATTAAAGAAGTAATTAAGCATTTACCTGTTCGTATAACTAAACAAAAATATTTTGATTATATAAGCGATGGCTTTCGTGAACTCATTGGAACGCAGGAGGATATCCTAGAGACATATATTTATATTTTTCGAGCTAGTGCAAACCTAGAAAAGATGGATGACATAAAGGATTTATATCCTAAGTTGTGGGAGTTTAAAGAAAGGTTGGAGAACCTTAATTTCAAGGAAATTACTAAGGCCGATTATGATGTTGTTATTAGGGAGATAGATGAAGCACAAGCTATGATTGAGGAAGAATTCACGGCCTACCATAGTCTTGCTGAGATAGTAAATGAACTATATTCAATATTAAGTTGTGGACCATATGCAGATATTGATAAGACCACAGACAAGGTAGATGAGGCAGGACTTTATATAATTGCAAGCATTAGTGACTTGTTTTTAAAGGACAAGCAAGAAGAACCATCAGAGGATATTATCAGTAGATTTGAAGTTATAGAGGGCTATCAAGAGGAAATGGAGTATGAATTACTAAGCATAGATGATGCTCTTTATCATATAGATAATAGGCATGAAGGATTAGTTGAGGAATTAGAGGTGGAGGATAGGCTTAAAGCATTACTTACTAGCCGAGACCTTCTTTCGGATAGCTTATTTATAGACTTAAATAAAAAGAAAACTAATGGTCTTGTCGACAAGGATACAATTGACAAGGAGATAAACAAACTTATTAGGGAACTTACAGATAAGTTTAAGGGTTTAGACCGTAATATAATTAGGGCTATTATGGCAAACACAATGGATAAAGTACCAGTATTTCTTAACAATCATACAGAGGTTATGGAATATGTTCTTTATTCTCTTAGCAAATGTTCAGATCCTGCTGAGAAATATGCTTGTATGATAAAAATTAATGATATTATTAATGACTAATAAATATTGTATATGTAGCTTGAAATGTATGTTATAATAGTTGTATTATAGGTGGTAATTTGTGGAATACTATTATAAGTAATGATCATTCACCACTGATGATAATATTTATGTTTGTTAGTTTGTAATTAGCTTGGGGGACTATGTATGATACAATGGGCATCAAGATTATATATTAGTGACAATCTCAAGAAAAGAAAAGACAAGGCCATTGCCTCTATTAATAGTAGAAGAATGACCTATGATGTGTATTGTATTGCTTTTGCTTCTTCGCCGAATAATCTTTTTGATATAATGAATGCAAATGAGCTCTTATTTCCCTATTATCTAAAAACGGATGTAAGAATTGTGGGGCTGGCTAAGGGCAGACAAGAAGCAACCCTTTTGGTTCAGGACATGCTTATGGAAGTATACCATAAAACTGGAGCATTTGACGTTAAGGAATACTTTACATAAGAGGTGTTTATGTTACCCATAATCATGCTATTAATTAGAATAGGCGGTTGATGGACATACTATGTTATCCGTAATTTTAACAATATTAAAACTAATAGGTATTACCATATTAATATTGCTTGGCTTAATTCTTTTAATCCTATTACTAGTTTTATTTATTCCTATACGTTATAAGATTAAGATAGAGCATGGAGATGCTTTTGCTTTGAATGGACATGCAAGTTGGCTACTTCATATTTTGCATGTGGGAGTTAAGCAGTCGGACAAAAAACCTAGAATTTCCATAAGAATCTTTGGGTTTTTACTGTTTGATAGTCAGGGTCCTAGTAAGCCTAAGAAGGCAAAGCCGAGAAGGGAAGCCAAAGAAAGAGTAAAGCGTAAGAAAGAAAAAGCACAAAAATTAGATGATATAAAAAATGTAGAAGAGATACAAAATAATGAATCAGAAGATTTATCAAAAGATAAAATGATCTTTGATGATAATGCAAATAAACTACAGGAAAATTTCAAGGCTAAGGACCAAGAGACTAGCCATAGTGAAAAGCCTAATAATGATAAATTAAAGTCAGAAGGAAAAACAATCAGATTTTTTAAGCGAATCAAAGAAAAACTTATGGGTCTCCTTAGAAGAATAAAGAACAAGATTATAAGTATGATTCAGAGACTTATTGCTATTAAACATAAGGGAGCATTAATTATTGATTTTATAAGAAATGATGTTAATAAAGAGGGATTTCGATTCACATATAAAAGCCTTATAAAGCTACTTAAGCATCTTTTACCAAGGAAGCTTGAATCTAATCTTATATTTGGTACAGGAGATCCCTGTAGCACAGGACAAGCCTTAGGAGGATTTGCCTTACTTTACAGCTTTTATGGTGATAAACTTCAAATCACACCAGATTTTGAAAACAAGGTATTTAAAGGCAAACACTATGCAAGAGGCAGAATAAGAATATGGACATTACTAATAATAATTATTAAACTATTGTTAGATAAGAGATTTAAAGAATTAAAGACGAATTTTCAATTATTAAAGGAGGCGTTATAATGGCTGAGAATAATTTTAACCAAACTGTAGAATCATTATTTAAAGGAATGGATAGTTTTATAACAACAAAAACCGTAGTAGGGGATGCTGTAAAATTTGATGATGGAACCATAATACTACCCTTGGTCGAGGTAAGCTTTGGTGTTGGAGCAGGGGCATTTGCTGGAGATAATAAAAATAATGCAGGTGGAGGTTTAGGAGGTAAGATTGTACCTAACTCAGTCTTGGTGATACAGAATGGTTCATCTAAGGTCGTAAATATTAAAGAAAAGGATGGCATGAGTAAGCTTATTGACATGGTTCCTGACTTGATTAATAAGTTCACCAAGAAAAACAAGGATGATTGTGGCGAGATGGATGATAAAGTAAAAGAAGCCATGGAAAATTTTGATGATTTAAATATTCATGAGTAAGAAAGAAAACATATTAATAAGTGCTTGCTTTCTTGGAACAAATTGTAGATATGATGGACGGACAGTAGAGTTAAGTAGTTTAGATCAATTGAAGAAAAAATACAATTTGATTCCCATATGCCCAGAGATTATAGGAGGATTGGAGACACCTCGTAAGCCAGCAGAAATAAGAAATAATAAAGTTATTAATAGTTTGGGACAGGATGTAACAAATAACTTTGTAATCGGAGCAAGGGAAGCTTTAAAGCTTGCCAAGCTTAATAAATGTAGGTATGCTATATTAAAAGAACGTAGTCCTTCATGTGGCTATGGCAAGATATATGATGGTACTTTCTCTGGGACCCTTATAGGAGGTAATGGAGTGACAGCAGAACTTCTTGCCCAAAATGGAATTATAGTCCTTGGAGAATCTCAAATCAGTAAACTTTTAAACTAATACAAAATACACTATTTTATAAATATAATAAACACTAAGCTAGTGAAGAAAATATTACTTGCATTATATATCATATTCTGATAAAATAAATGTGTTTGTTAGGCCAAAATGGGTCTATATTATACCTAAGGAGGTGCTCTTGATGGCTAAATGTTCAGTATGTGATAAAGGTGCTCACTTCGGAATTGCTGTGAGTCATTCTCATAGAAGATCAAATAAGATGTGGAAAGCCAATATTAAATCTGTAAAGGTTAAGGTTAACGGTGCAGCTAAAAAAATGTATGTTTGTACTTCCTGTCTTAGATCCGGTAAAGTAGAACGCGCATAAATAGAAACAATGGGTGTCAGGGGGTCTTGGCACCCGCTTTTTCATTATTGTTATTTATTTGAATCTTTTTCCAAATAACAACTTAGCTACTAATTGCAGAACAAATTATAGCCAAGCAAGAGACAAAGAATTATAATACATATTGCTAATATACCATTAGTAATAAATAGCATAATAGTCATACCAATTGCTATCCAAAACAGGATAAACCCGATCATTCTTTTCATATTATTCACTTCCTATCAATATTCATAGTAATATATAATATGCTAGGAAGCACTGGGTTATCTCATAGGATAAGTTAAAAAGTTGGATAATATATAGAAATGCCATTTTGTCATTATTGAATAAATTCTGGCTATACTATAAACAAATGAATTTAGGCTTGTGTTAGTGTTGCGTGCACAAGCTTGATATAAAACAAATTTATATATGGTATTATGCAGCGCAGAAATGGAGGTTAATTATGAAAGGACATATGAATACAGACATCGGCGATATAATGATAGATAATGAAGTGTTAGCACAATATGCTGGAGCTTCTGCTGTAGAATGCTTTGGTGTTGTAGGTATGGCTTCTGTTAATATGAAGGATGGCATTGTTAAACTATTAAAGAGGGATAATTTAAGCCATGGAGTTAATGTAACCATTGAAGATAATAAAATCACGATTGACCTGCATATTATAGTCTCCTATGGAGTTAGTATTTCTGCAGTTGCTGATAACTTAATTAGCAATGTAAAATATAACGTAGAGGAATTCTCTGGAATTGAGGTCAAGAAGATCAATATATTCGTGGAAGGTGTCAGAGTAATAGACTGATGCTGAGAATTCTGTAATTAAGGAGGAAATATCAGTGATTGTTAAAACAATAGACGCAAAAACATTCAAAAAAATGTTTCTTGCAGGAGCCGCGAGTATAGAAGCTAAAAAGGAGTATATTAATGAGCTTAATGTATTCCCTGTACCTGATGGTGATACAGGTACCAATATGACCTTGACTATAATGTCTGCAGTAAAGGAAGTAAACAGCCTAAGCAATCCTTCCATTGAGACTTTGTCCAAGGCAATATCCAGTGGTTCTCTGCGTGGAGCCAGGGGAAATTCTGGAGTCATACTGTCGCAGTTGTTTCGAGGATTCACTAAAGAAATCAAGGATCATAATGAGCTAAATGTTACGGTTATAACTAATGGCTTAATCAAGGCTTCAGAAACCGCATATAGGGCAGTTATGAAACCAAAGGAAGGTACAATTTTGACTGTAGCTAGAGGAGCGGCTGAAAAGGCGGCTCAGCTTGCACTTGAAACTGACGACTTGGTTTATTTTGGTGAAGAAGTAATAGCCCATATGGAGGAAGTCCTAGACCAGACGCCAGAACTTCTTCCTGTCTTAAAGGAAGCCGGTGTTGTGGATTCTGGTGGACAGGGGCTGTTAGAAATAGTAAAGGGAGCATATGATGCTCTTCTAGGTAAAGAAATCACCCCTATGATAGATACATCAGAAGGAACCACGACTACAGGCATTAACGTAGAGAGGTTTGCCTTAGAAGATATTAAGTTTGGTTATTGTACTGAATTTATCATAATGGTTGAAAAGGAATATAATCTTGGTATAGAGATAGAGTTTAAGAAATATCTTCAATCAATTGGAGATTCCATAGTTGTCGTATCGGATGATGACATTGTTAAGGTACATGTACATACGAACGACCCAGGTCTAGCAATACAAAAGGGTTTGACGTATGGTTCATTAACGAATATGAAGATAGACAATATGCGTGAAGAGCATAATGAAATGTTGATTAAAGATGCCCAAAAGGCTGCAAAAGAAGCAGAAGCTTCTGAGAATAAGCCTGCCATGGAAAAACCAAGGAAAAAAGCTGGATTTATTGCTGTTTCTATGGGTGAAGGCTTGGGTGAGATTTTCACTGGCTTAGGTGTAGATTATATTATTGAGGGTGGTCAGACTATGAACCCTAGCACAGAGGATATGCTTAATGCTATTAGTGAAGTGAATGCAGATACCATATTTATCTTGCCTAACAATAGTAATATAATCCTTACAGCAGAACAGGCTAAGCAGTTAACTGAGGATAAAAATATAGTTGTGATTCCATCAAAGAATGTCCCACAGGGAATTACTGCTGTAATTAATTATGTATATGATAAATCTCCAGAAGCAAATGCTGAGAGAATGACTAGCGAGATGATGAAGGTCAAATCCGGACAGATAACCTATGCTATTAGAGATACCGTCATTGATGGCAAGGAGATTAAGCAGGGCAATATAATGGGACTTGGAGATAAGACTATTCACTGTGTTGGAGAAGATGTGAAGGACACCACCATAGAGCTAGTACAAAGCATAGTAGACGATGAATCAGAGTTGATAAGTCTCTATTATGGAGCTGTTGTGACAGATGAAGAGGCTAATGAAGTTGGTGAAGAGCTTATGAACTTATATCCTGACTTAGATATAGAGATTCATTTTGGAGGTCAGCCAATTTATTATTATCTTATATCTGTAGAATAATAAGTAAGTATAATTCTAAGTGGTTCGTATATTACGAACCACTTTTTATGTAATAAAAAAGTTCGTCCTATTAAATAAAAAATGCTCTGCCTAGGATTCGCACTTACGCGTACGGTATTTTACTTACAAGATAATTCCTTAAATTTATTGTAAAACAACAGTATTTAGTATAATATGTATATAGAATGATGTATTAAATTCAAGTATGGAACTTGGGAGGGCAAAATGGATAAAAGTGATAGTACTCCAAGACCTGGAGAAATATTTTATCTTACAAAGGACAAGCCTTATCAGATTGTTACATTAGGTATACATAAAGAGACCTGTGAGAGTATGGTAATATATCAGGCCTTGTTTGGAGAATTCAAAACCTATGTATTACCCTTATCAAAATTTATGGAAGAAATACAAGAGAATATTTCTACAGAATATGTAGTTAAAAAAAGCAAAACAGATATAATTATACCCAAGCAAACACATTCTAATGATAAACAAGATGCATCTAAGGAAAGTGTTAATCAAGTCCTCTTAGACTTTTTGGATGAGGATTCATATAGTAATAAGCTTGAGATAATAACCGCTCATATTAATGAGTTTGATGATAGGCTTATCGACAATATGGCAGCTTCCTTGGATTGTACAATAGATGATGGACCCGTGGAAGATAGGTTGCAAGGGCTTATCTATTGTTTGAAGCAACTAAGTCGTTTTGAAGTAAGAAGATTACGTTAATATTATAACCCCTAATTATCCAATGTGATAAATTAGGGGTTATTATTTGTGTTTAGAAAAGTTCGTCCTATTTCATAAAAAATTGGAAGATAGGCCTTACTCCAAGTTAAGCTTCCTTTTGAATATATGGTTGGTTGTAATATATAATACTATGTTAAATACGAAAGACATAATCATATAGGTAGGGAATAATAGTTTTGGTACAATGCTCGAGTCCTCTAAATCTATACCTGTAATGTAGGCCAAAAATAAAATGATAATCAACATAATAATCTGCATGGCAGTATTTATTACTGCATAGGAGGCGAAGGAACTTATAATCTTATTTTTAGTAAAAGAGTGTCCTATGGCAATTGAACCGTATATTAAGAGAATGTATAAAAAAAGATTAGCAATAATCATTAGTAGTAGTTCAAATATGAATAGTATATATTGGTCGCCAAATTCATCCTTAAGGGAAGCTAATGTTTGATCAATGGCTTGCCAAAAGATATTCATGTTCTGATTTGTAGCAAATAAGATAAGTAAGGAGGAAATCACAACTAAAATGCTGGTAAGGCACCAAAAAATTGATACGATTAGCTTGGAATTAATAAGCTGTGATGTCTTGACGGGTAGGGTGAACATTAGATAGCCTTCTTCGGACATTAGGTTCTTGTAAAATCTTAGTATTATTAATATAAATGTAACCGCTAGGGATGCAACTATGGATATTACATATGCAACCAACATAAGTATTCTGATAGTATTTAATGGACCTCTAAAAATATCAAAGTTAGTTAGTAGACGATTGGCCAAAGAAAGGACCACCATAATTAAGTATAAGGGTATGAGAAATCGTGCTGTGGCATATAGTTCGTGTTTTATTAATTTTTTTAGCATTTGAACACCTCCCTAAATAATTGATCTATAGATTTTCCTTCTTTTTTTCGAATCTCATCTACTGGTTCATGCAGGTGTAGATGACCATCTTTAATAAAAATTACATCATCTAATACATTTTCAATATCTGCTATCAGATGGGTAGAAATAATGACACTAGCATTTTCCTCATAATTGCTAATAATAGTATTTAAAATATAGTCTCTAGCTGCAGGGTCTACTCCACCAATCGGCTCATCTAAGCAGTATAGATCGGCTCTACGACTCATAACAAGCACAAGCTGTACCTTTTCTTTAGTACCTTTGGAAAGGGATTTTAGTGACTTTGTGGGATCCAGATTAAGACGACCTAACATATCATAAGCTTTTTTATCATCAAAATCCTCATAAAAGTCTTTAAAAAAATTAATGGTATCTGATACCTTCATCCAATCTGGTAGATATGTTTTTTCTGGAAGATAGGATACTATCTTCTTACTTTCTACTCCAGGCTCCATACCTGCTATATGGACACTTCCTGAGTCGGGAACTAGTAATCCATTGATAATCTTAATCAAAGTGGTTTTTCCACTGCCATTTGGACCTAGAAGTCCAATTATTCTACCTCTTTCTAAGGTAAGATTAACTTCAGAAAGGGCAATAGTTGTATTAAACTTCTTAGTAAGTGATCGACATTCTAATATAACACTCATATCTGACTCCTATCTGCGTATAACGCTATTTTTTATTGTTTTCTGATATTTCATTGATATATGATATTACCTCGTCAAGCTCTAAGCCTAATTGTTCCATCTTGTCTAAAAACTCCTTTATCATCTGTGTTATGTGTTGCTTCTTTAATTCTTTAATTAGGCTTTCATCAGATGTAATATATCTGCCTGCAGTTCGATTGGTATAGACAAGTCCTTCACGTTCTAGCTCTGCCATTGCTCTTTGCATTGTATTTGGGCTAACCATAGTCTCGGCTGCTAAGTCTCTAACAGAAGGAAGTTTGTCACCTGGCATAAATACTCCAGATATTATACCTGCTTGGATATGTTCTACTAGTTGTAAGTAGACAGGCTTATCTGTGTTTATATCCCATTGCATTTTACGACTCCTTTCACTAAGCTCATCCTTGTATCAGTGTATCACTGTATTACTTGGTTAATACAATGTTACATCAAATATTACTAAATGTCAATATAATTTTTAAAAAACAAAACAGACTGAAAATACACTCTGATTTTCAGTCTGTTTTCGAGATTTAATATATAATGAAGTTTCAAGATTGCTTTATTTTTTTTGCTCTTAAATTAAGTAGTTATATAAAGTTATATATAAGACTTGTAAGTCGATTCCCAAAACGTGTAAACCATTAACACTTGTTATAAATATATCATAACAGAGCTTAATATTGTATTAGCGTATTAGCAGGATATAGCTGAGTTTTTATCATAACAACTAATTAAAAAATAATTATATTGACAATAAAATTACTAATTGTTATTATTTTCATACAAGAAATGACACTATATTACACTGATCCTATATATCAAAACACATATTTTGAAGTGGTCTTTAGTGAAATACTATTAAATTAATAATTGGATATACTTATTTAGAATTAAGCTTATTAATCATAAAAGAATGGAGGAAAAATCATGAAATTATCATTTCGCTGGTATGGGGAAGATGATCCTGTAAAAATTGGATACATTAGACAGATCCCTAATATGCAAAGTATTGTAACCGCAATCTATGATGTAGCGGTTGGAGAAACATGGAGTAGAGAAAGTATTGATAAATTAAAGAATATGGTAGAAGAGGCAGGACTTGCATTTGATGTTATTGAAAGTGTTCCTGTACATGAGGATATTAAGCTTGGACTTCCCAGTAGACAAGCCTATATTGAAAATTATAAGGAGAACATCAGAAGACTAGCCAAGGCAGGGGTTAAGGTTATATGTTATAATTTTATGCCTGTTTTTGACTGGACTCGTACTGAGCTTAATAAAGAACTTGAAGATGGGTCAACTGCTCTAATTTATGATATGAAGCAGCTTGAGAAAATGGACCCCTTAAAAGGAGAGTTGTCTCTTCCTGGATGGGATTCTAGCTATACAAAAGATGAGCTTGCGGAGATATTTGAAAAATATAAAGCTGTTGATGAAGAAAAGCTTTGGGCTAATCTAGAATACTTCTTAAAGGAGATTATTCCTGTAGCAGAAGAGCATAATGTATTAATGGCTATCCATCCAGATGATCCACCATATCCTATCTTTGGGCTTCCAAGGATAATAACTAATGAAAAAAATATTGATAGGTTCCTAAAATTAGTGGATAGTAAGCATAATGGCCTTACCCTTTGTACGGGATCTCTTGGAAGTGCTCATTTTAATGATGTAGTAAGGATGGTGGACAAATATTCAGCCATGGGCCGTATTCATTTCATGCATATAAGAAATGTCAAGCTTTTGGAGGACGGAAGTTTTGAAGAAAGTGCCCATTATTCACCCCACGGTTCCCTAGATATTGTTGAAATCATTAAAGCCCTATATAAAAACAAATTTGATGGATATATTCGTCCTGATCATGGCAGAATGATATGGGGTGAAACAGGCAGGCCAGGATATGGGCTATATGATCGTGCACTGGGTGCCATGTATATAACAGGAATATGGGAAACTCTTGAAAAGACTACAAGTCCTTCTGACCTTTAATTGAATTCCTATATTCTTTAGGGGTCATTCCGATTATTTTTTTAAAAACCTTTATAAAATAATTAACATCATGGATACCGACTTGGGATGCAATATCCTGAATCTGTGTATCGGTCTTGTTAAGTAACATAATTGCAAACCTTACCTTTTGCTGATTAATAAAATTCGTTATGGTAATTCCCATCTCTTTTTTAAACAAGCTAGAAGCTAAAGGCTTTGAGGTAGAAATATACGAATCCATTATGGATAAGATTGAAAAGCTTCCTCCAGCAGAGGCTAGTAAGCAATTGATGAATATGTATGCTGCCAAGGCTCCTATTAGCTCACTTACTGATAAATATGACCTGATAATCCAGGTGGCCCATGTTGTCAATATGTTTGGTACGGTTCAGAGGATAGGGTGGAAGATGAGTAAGGGTACACCAGATATTCCTTGGTATGTCCATGAGATACCAACTATATTTGTATCCCTTAGCTGTCCTTTCCACTTGGCAGATGTTCCACAGGTGAAAACTTATATAAATACCTATGATAAAAATGAACATACCCTGGATGCTCTAATTGAAAAAATGCTAGGACGATCTGAATTTGTAGGAGTTGACCCTGTTGATTCCTTCTGTGGATTACCGGACACCCGTTGGTAGAAGTATTAATATATTTTCATGAATAGGAGAATTATATGGGGTATTTTGATTTTACAAAAGAGAATGAATATCTTATTTGCATAGATAGTGATGGTTGTGCCATGGATACCATGGATATAAAGCACATAAGCTGTTTTGGACCGGAGTGGATTAAAACTTTTGGCTTAGAGAAATATGAAAGTGAAGCCTTAGAGTACTGGAATAAGATAAACCTATACTCTGCTACCAGAGGGATTAACCGCTTTAAGGGACTTGCTATGGGGCTTTTGGAGATGGAAAGAAGGGGCGTACTAGTTGAGGGACTTGATAGTTTTGTTAACTGGACAAATAAGGCCAAGGAATTGTCCAACCCAGCATTGATGGCAGAATGTCAGAAGGTTAGGAGTAGCTGTATGGAACTTGCCTTACTTTGGAGTATCAGAGTTAATAGGGCCATTTCTGAATTACCAAAGCTAGATAAACCCTTTCCTAATGTTAAGCTTGCCATGGAGGAAATGGTTAGAGAGGCTGACCTAGTAGCAGTATCATCAGCCAATGGTCAAGCAGTTGAGGAAGAGTGGACAAAGCATGGATTAAAAGGGTATACAAAGGCATTGCTATGCCAGGAAGCAGGGTCAAAATCATTTTGCATATCGGAGCTGTTGAAAAAGGGATATGATGCCCATAAGGTTTGTATGGTTGGAGATGCTCCTGGAGACCGAGACGCGGCTTTTGATAATCAGGTTTGCTTTTATCCAATAGTGGTAGGCAAGGAAGGTGAAAGCTGGCGTAGGCTCAAAGAAGAAGCCTTTCCCAGACTCTTATCAGGAGAATTTGACCAGGCTTATCAAGAAGAACTATTAGCGGATTTTAATAAAGTATTAGGAATAAATTAGAATATAGATAATAAGAAATAAACATAGGGTTCCTACATTGAGTCTAATATAAATTTATATAAGACATAATGTAAGGAACCCTTTAAAATGTATTAAAATTATTATGGAATTTAGTCCTTTATCGATTGTTTTTCTTCTTGGTATTATCAGAAAAACCGTGGGGATCTCCATCTCCATAGCCTTCTCTACTAGCCATATCTTTAGCAGAGTTACTAGTTACTGCATCTTTAGCGCGCTCTTTGTGATTTAATCCTGTTTCTTTCCGATATCTTTGATTTGATTGTTTGCTCATAAAATTAATCTCACTTCCTTCAATCTTGATAAAATTATTGTGTCTTGAGCTGACATATATTATTATGGTTTTATTATGTTTGTTATAATTGACAATAAAACTCCCCAATAAGTTATCTGATACAGATACCATATTTGTGATATAATTAAAATAAATATTATAAAATCAGAGCATAACATGACATTATGGAGTGAAGGTTTTGAATTACAGTGATAGTATAATAAAAATAAAAGGGATTGGCGAAAAGACCCAAAAAGTCTTTAGTAGAATAGGTATTGAGACTGTACAGGATCTTTTGGAGCATTATCCCAGAGACTATGAGGAATTTGGCAGGCCTATACCTATTTCTCAGGTCAGGGAGGGTAGTGTAGTCACCATAGAAGCTTACTTAGGTATGTCTCCTAGACTAAAAAGGGTACGTCATCTACAGATACTAAATGTCCAGGTACGAGATAGCTCTGGTACCTTATTATTGACATGGTTTAATATGCCTTTTCTTAGGAATAGGCTTAAGATGGGAAGCCGTTATCTATTTAGGGGTAAGATAAGCTTTAAGAACGGTGTATATGTAATGGAACAGCCCAAGATTTATTTTAATAAAGAAGACTATTATAAACTCTTAAAAATATTACAGCCAATCTACCCCTTAACAGAGGGGCTGACTAACAATTTAATTACAAAATCCATGCATGAGGTTCACAAAAATCTTGAATTTGCAAAGGATTATATTCCAAGAAACATAAGTAGGGAGTATTCCCTTATGGATAGGACTAAGGCCTTAAAGGAAATACATTTTCCCAAGGATAGAGATAGTTTAGCCAGAGCCAGAAACCGATTGGCATTTGATGAGTTCTTTCTTTATTCCCTTGCCCTAAGGATGATGAGGGAAAGTAAGGCCCAAAGTAAAACGAATTATCCCATGGTGGAAAGTAGGGAATGTTCTGATTTGATTAATGGTCTGCCCTATGAGCTTACAAATGCCCAAAATCTTGTGTGGGATGAGATTAAGAAGGATATGACATCTGAGTATTCAATGAACCGGCTTGTACAGGGTGATGTTGGTTCTGGTAAGACCATACTTGCTATACTGGCTCTTTTAATGACAGTAAAGAATGGATATCAGGGTTGCATAATGGTTCCAACAGAGGTTTTGGCTAAGCAGCATTATAATTCATTTAGGAGTTTGCTATCTGAGTATAACATTTCTATATGTCTCCTAGTAGGTTCTATGACCCCTAAGGAAAAAAGGGATACATATGATAAGATAAGAGACCATAGGGTTGATATAATTGTGGGAACACATGCCTTGATTCAGGAAAAGCTAGAATATGATAAATTAGCCTTGGTAATAACCGATGAGCAACATCGTTTTGGTGTTAAGCAAAGGGAGGAATTGATGACAAAGGGTAAGAAGCCCAACGTGCTGGTTATGAGTGCCACACCGATTCCAAGAACCCTAGCTATTATATTGTACGGTGACTTAGATATATCTATAGTAGATGAACTTCCTGCCAGAAGGTTGCCTATTAAGAATTGTGTTGTAAATACTAATTATAGGCCCACAGCTTATAGGTTTATAGAAAACCAAGTGGCATTAGGTAGACAAGCCTATGTAATATGCCCTATGGTTGAAGAAAGTGAAATGATAGAGGCTGAAAATGTAATTGATTACACAGAGCAGCTAAAAGAAGTCTTGCCATCCAACATATCAGTGGAATATCTTCATGGGAAGATGAAGCCTAAAGAGAAGAATGATATAATGGAAAGGTTTGCAGATGGGGATATTTCAGTTTTGGTTTCTACTACAGTAGTAGAAGTGGGAGTAAATGTACCCAATGCAACTGTAATGATGGTTGAAAACGCTGAACGATTCGGTCTTGCCCAGCTTCATCAGCTAAGAGGAAGGGTTGGCCGTGGACAACACCAATCCTATTGTATATTTGTATGCGGAACTCAGAGTAAGGAAGCCAAAGAAAGATTGGAGATTCTTAATAAATCCAATGATGGCTTCTATATTGCTGAGGAAGACCTAAAGCTTCGTGGTCCTGGAGATTTGTTTGGTATTAGACAAAGCGGGGATTTGGATTTTAAGATAGGTAATATCTATACTGATGCTGCTATACTAAAGCTTGCTGCAAAGGCAGCTAAAAGTCTTAGTGATGAAGAAGCAGGTAAGATATTTTTAAAAAACCCTTATCTCAAAGATAGAGTTCTAGGTCAAAGCAGTGGGACATTATAACAAGCCGTTTACAAAACTTACCAATACATGCTATACTATTTATGATAGATAGGTTGCTACTTACTAAAATTCTGCAGTGATTAGTCCAAGATAAGAGGTATCAGATGATAAGTATAGATAAAGCAGTAGATAGAACAGTTAACTCACTATTATCCCTTGTAATTCCTGTTTATCAGGAAGGCAATCATATCAAAAGTTCTATAGGGATTATTGAAAATGTACTGATTGAGAATAATATTGTATATGAATTTATAATTGTTGATGACGGCTCATTAGATAATACCTGGAGTGAGCTTAGAAGTCTTGCAAATGGTAATGATAGAATCATGATAATCCGCCTTAGCAGAAATTTTGGCAAGGAGTCTGCTTTATGTGCAGGGCTTAAATATGCTAATGGAGATATGGTTTTGGTTATGGATGGAGATCTTCAGCATCCACCAGAGCTTATACCCAAGATGGTTGATGCATGGCTTAACGAGGGTTATGATGTGGTAGAGGGAATAAAACATTCAAGAGGTAAGGAAAATAGAATTTATCGTGCTTGTGCCAAGTTTTTTTATTATCTTATTTATAAATCCTCTGATATAAATCTGGGACGAGCATCGGATTTTAAGCTATTGGACCGTAAGGTGGTTGAGGCATGGAAGGAGTTGCCGGAGCGTGCTACCTTCTTTAGGGGGATGTCTGCCTGGCTGGGATTTGAACGTAAAGAAATAGGATTTGATGTGGCACACAGGGTAAATGGTAAGACTAAATGGTCATTAGTCCGCCTGATTCGTCTAGCCATTAATGCAATTACATCTTATACATCTGTACCCCTACATTGTATAACCCTATTTGGTATTATAATGTTTTTAGGAGCAGTGGTTTTGGGGGTCCAAACCTTATTTATGAAGTTATCAGGAAGGGCCAGCGATGGATTTACTACTGTTATACTCCTTCTCTTAATTATTGGTAGTGCAATTATGACCAGTCTTGGCATTATAGGTATATATCTTACGAAAATTTATAAAGAAGTAAAGGCTAGGCCCAGATATCTTATTTCTGATTTTATCAGAGGCGGTGATGATAAATGTTAGGGATAATATACCTAATGCTTTGCCTTTGCCTAGGTTGGGCAATATCTAATTTTGTTTTTCCTGACCTTGATGAATTTACATCAACCACATATGATAATAGACCAATTCACCTAAGCCCATATCTTTTACTTATACCGGTATGGTTTATTATAGGTGTTCTTAGTATGACTTGGCCTGTATACTTAATTGCCTTATTAGCTTCTAGTCTGGAAGCTCCTCTTTTATTAGCCAACACAATAGTAATGAATCTTGCAGCAATTTTTGTTGTAGCAAGCATTTGTAATAGGTATCATAAGAAGAAATTATTTAATAAGCTACTAAGTAAAGATAGTGGAAGCAAAGATATAGAGTGGACCTTATTGTTCTTTGTATGGCTACTGGCCACTATACTTATGTGGTCAACTTTTTATATTAAGGATGGACAGCTTAATATAGGTGTTTCAGTATTTAGTGATTTTTCTCCCCATGTAGGAATGATAAGATCCTTTTCCTATGGTAATAATTTCCCTACATCATATTCACATTTTGCAGGAGAGGATATAAAATATCATTTTATGTTCCAGTTTTTAGCTGGTAACCTAGAGTTTCTTGGTATGAGAATTGACTATGCATTTAACATACCAAGCATCCTAAGTTTAATGAGTGCATTTATGCTTCTTTATGTACTGACAGTAAAGATTACAGGAAGAATACTATCAGGAGTGCTTGCTTTACTGTTCTTTGCTTTTAGGAGTGGTAAAGCCCTCTTTTTATATATCTCTAAAATTCCTAAGGGAGAGAGTATCATTGCCAGCTTATGGAACAATACTAGTTTTATTGGAGAAACGACTCATGAGGATTGGGGTTTGTGGAATCTTAATGTATATTGCAATCAAAGGCACCTAGCCTTTGGACTTGCCGCTATGTTTTTCTTGATAATCATGTTTCTTCCCCACTTTTATGAAATGGCCCAGACACTAAAAGATAATAAGCCTTCTTTTAAAAAGATCTTTTTATCAAAGGAAGGATGGGAGATTAAGAGTATTAGATATCCGGTTTCCTTAGGAATACTGCTTGGAAGTATGTCGTTTTTTCATGGTTCTGCTGTTATTGCTTGTCTTTTGGTATTATTTGTTATTGCCATATTCTCTAAGAGGCGGTTAGAATTTTTGATTACTGCATTGCTTACAGTGGCATTGACATTCCTACAATCAAGATTATTTATTAGTGGATCAATTGTATCTGCAAAGTTTTTCTTTGGCTTTATTGCAGAAAACAAAACCATATTTGGGGTAATATCATATCTAGAAAGGCTCCTTGGTATTTTACCCTTATGTATAGTACTAGCTTTTATCTTTGGTGGCTTGGTTGAGAGATATCTTATAATAGCTTCACTTGCTCCTTTGGTATTTGCCTTTACGGTATCCTTAACTGTAGATGTGACAGTTAATCACAAATACATCATGATGTCTTGCATACTTATAGGTGTTTTTGTGGCAGGATTTATTACAAGGATACTTGATAGGAAGAAGTTGATATTTAAGATTAGCGGAGGTCTTCTTATACTGATGCTTACTATAACAGGTATATATGATTTTACAACTGTCCTGAGGAAAAATTCTAGAGAAGGAAAAATCATTCTTAATATGGAGGATCCACTTACAGAGTTTATTAGGACTAATTGTGATGCTAAAGATATTTTTCTTACAGACTCATATACAATTAATCAAGTGGTTCTAGGTGGAGCCATGCTATATCAGGGACATCAATATTATGCCTGGTCTGCTGGCTATGATACTGGGTTTCGTGATATAATGGTTGCTAGGATGTATGAGGCAAAGACACCTAGAGAACTCCATGATCTTGTAATGAAGAACAAGATAAGATACATAATCGTAGATTATGGAAATCGTGTAAGCATGGATTATGACTTGAATGAGGAAAATATTCGTGCCACCTATAAATGTGTATATGAAACTGGACAGGGGGAATGGGATATTTCAATATTTGACACCAAAAAAATGTTGTATAATGAATAATATAATATTAATAAGTAGGTTATTACTACTTATTAAGGGTATATACATTATGTTTTTGTAGCGATATATTTGCTTTTATTATTAGAATTATTATTAAACTTATGATAAGCCGCAATAATAAGAAGAAAAGAGGATGATATGATGAAATTTAAGTATGTAATAGTAGGAGCCGGTTTGGCTGGTTTGACAGTAGCAGAAAGAATTGCCAATGTAATGGATGAAAAGGTATTGGTGATTGAAAAGCGTGGTCATATTGGAGGTAATGTATATGACTCCTATAATAATGATGGAATTTTGATTCATAATTATGGTCCTCATATATTCCATACTAATGACAAAGAAGTATATTCATATTTATCTAAATTCACAAAATGGAACGATTTTTGGCACAGAGTCTTAACCTATGTGGATGGTAATTTGATACCTATGCCTATAACCGTTGAAACCATTAATAAGCTTTACAATCTTGACCTTAATTGCTTTGAGGTAGAGGAGTTTTTAGAAAAGAGATCTGTCGACATTACTGATATTAAAACCAGTAGGGACGTGGCTCTTAGCAAGGTGGGACAAGATCTATATGAGAAGATATTTGAGAACTATACTAAGAAGCAATGGGGTTTATACCCCGGAGAACTAGATAGTTCAGTTATATCTAGAATTCCAATTCGTTTAAATCGTGATACCAGGTATTTTGCAGATAAGTATCAGGGTATGCCTAGCCATGGCTATACTAGAATGTGTGAGAATATGGTGGCCAACAAAAATATAAAGATTATGTTGAATACTGACTTTAAAGAAATATCTAGTCAGTTAAAATACGATACCCTAATATATACTGGGCCTACAGATGAATTCTATGATTATAAGCATGGAAAGCTAGCTTACAGAAGTATAGACTTCCAATTTGAAACAATAGATAAGGAAGATTTCCAAGAGGCTCCAGTGGTAAACTATCCCAATGACTATGACTATACAAGAATTACAGAGTTCAAAAAACTCACATGGCAGGACCATAAAAAGACCACTATATGTAAGGAGTTTCCTTGTTCAGAGGGTGAACCATATTATCCATTTCCAACTAAGGATTGTAAGGCGCAATTTGCCTTATATGAAGAAGAAATGAAGAAGGAAAGTAATGTAGTATTTATAGGACGCCTGGCTGAATACAGGTATTATAATATGGATGCTGTAGTAAGAAGAGCTCTTGATGCATTTGAGGGTTTGTTAGCTGATTAAGCAGACCAAGCTTGTAGGAGGAAATATGGATAAGTTATATATTGTTATTCCTGCATATAACGAAGAAGATAATATAGTGTCAGTAATTAATGACTGGTATCCAGTTGTAGAGAAGATAGGAAATGGTAGCAGGCTTCTCATTATAGATGATGGTAGTAGAGATTCTACTTACTCAATCATGAAAGGACAGGTAAAAAACCGGGAGGCCTTTCTGCCTATTACTAAGTCAAATAGTGGACATGGTGCGACTATTTTATATGGATATAAGTATGCCATAGATAAGGGTGCTGACTATGTATTTCAGACAGATTCTGATGGACAAACTATTCCAGAGGAATTCTGGTCATTTTGGAAGAAAAGACAAGATTGGGACATGGTAATAGGACATAGAAGAGGAAGACAGGATGGCTTGTCAAGGGTCTTTGTAACTAAGACATTAAAACTTGTTTTATGGCTTTGTTTTGGTGTAAAAATAAAGGATGCTAATACCCCCTTTAGACTAATGAAAGCCTCTGTTCTTAAAGAAGAGCTTGGCCTTGTACCTGAAGGATACAACCTTTCTAATGTGTTAATATCAGTTATTTATGCAAGGAAGGAGCTTAAGGTTTTATATAGGCCAATAACTTTCAGACCAAGGCAGGGAGGAAAAAACTCTATAAATATGAAGAGGATTTTTGCTATCGGTAAACAGGCTATACATGATTTTAGAAGGATTAATCAAGTTCTTAAAAAGGAAAACATATAATTTAAGCGCAGACTAAAAATATTAAAGATATAAAACATGCCAAGAAGGTGTTGGGAAACAAGTTGGAGGTGGAATTTTGAATATTATGGTTTTAGCTGAGTCGGATTCAATACTTGATAAGCTATTACTGGGTAGTGACATGCTTCCCTTTTTGAAGTGGTGGCTAGTTATCTTTTTGCTAGGCATAATTTTTATGCCACTTTCTGATTTGTTATTTTCTGGCTTATATGACAAAGGCTATTTTTTTTCTAAAGCTATAGGAATTGCAGTAACAGGCTATTTGATGTGGATGCTTTCAGCTATAAAGCTTATGAGATTTTCAACAATTTCATCTATTACAGTAGTGAGCATAGGCTTGGTAATAAATTTATTAATCATACTTTACAAGCAATTAGTTAATAAAGCCAATGCAATAAAACCTGATCCTATTGGAAGGCTTGTTTTATCTTATTTTCATAAGGAAAGACTGAGAATTTATATAAAAGAAGAACTAATCTTTTTTCTTGTCTTCTTATTTTTTACCTATATTAGGGGCTTTAAGCCAGAAGCATATGGAACAGAAAAGTTCATGGATTATGGCTTTATGACCTCTATGATGCGGAGCGACTATATGCCTCCGCAAGATTTTTGGTTTAGTGGGACTCCTTTAAACTATTATTACCTAGGTCAATTTATAGCCACATTCTTGTCTAGAATCTCCTTTGTAAATGTCTCTCATGGCTATAACCTTATGCTAATGATGTTAGGGGCCTTTGCCTTTGTACTCCCTTTTTCTATAGCTTATAATTTGATAATGAGATTTGCTAGTAGGCATAATATGAAGGCTAAACCCTGGGCTAGACTTGGGGGTTTGCTGGCTGGAATGGGGGTGTGCGTTGCAGGAAATATGCATTATCCCATATATAGATGGATTATACCAAGTATAAAAAAACTTACTACTAGGGCTAAGACTGGATATAATTATTGGTTTCCTGATGCCACTAGATATATAGGATATAATCCAGAGACGGGTGATAAGACAATTCATGAATTTCCATCCTATTCATTTATCCTAGGAGACCTTCATGCCCATGTAATTAATATTGTATTTGTATTAACAGTACTTGCCATATTATTATCATGGCTTTATAAACAGAGGGATAGTCAAAATACCAATAAGATTGTTACTAAGGAGATTGTTAATCCACAGATAGTAATGTTGGGTTTTTTTATTGGACTATTTCATACTACAAATTATTGGGATTACCCTATATATTATGTTGTCTCTGGGGCGATAATATTATTTTCAAATATGATTGACTATAATTTTAAAGCCAAGGCATACTGGCTTACAGGTATTCAGGGAATTTTTATTACTGTGATTGCTAAGCTTGTGGCCTTACCCTTTACTTTGCAATTTGACCAGATTTCAGCAGAGGCTCGTTTGGTAGAGAATCGGACCCCCCTATATCAGTTTTGTGTATTGTGGGCCTTACCAATAATAACAGTTTTAGTGTTTTTGTTTATATCTATTATTGATTTTGTTGATAAAAACAATAGGCTAGGTCGGGCTAAGAGGGGAATCAAATTTAAGATAATAAGAACAGGTAGACTCTTATCCTCATACATGACCTCCCTTGCTGATACGGATTTATATATAATCACCATTGGGCTCTGTGCCATTGGTCTGGTCTTTCTTCCAGAGCTTGTATATGTTAAGGATATATATTCAGGAGATTATAAAAGAGCCAATACCATGTTTAAGCTTACCTACCAAGCCTTTATCATGTTTGGCATATGTTTTGGCTATATATATATTCGTCTCCTAAGGTATAGAAAGGGAATTAGACACAAGGTCATCCTTACAATATCACTATTTGCTTTTTCATTGACACTATTATATCCTGTGAACGGTGTGAAATCATGGTATGGCAATATATTTAATAAAAAAGCCTATAAGGGAATTTCGGCAACAGGATTTATGGAAGAGGATTTTAAGGATGATTATCTTGCTACAAAATGGCTGATAGATAATGTGACTGGTACACCAGTTGTTTTAGAGGCTAATGGTTATAGCTATACTAAGTATCAAAGAGTATCTGTAATTACCGGACTTCCCACTGTTCTTGGCTGGTATACTCATGAACAGCTATGGAAATCAGGACCGGATATGTCCAATGATGTGGTGGTTTCACAGCTTGATGCTCGTGCTAGGGACATTGAAGATATCTATACATCCCAGGATAAGGATCATGTAAGTGATTTGATTGAAAAATATAAAATATCATATATATATGTTGGGGCATTAGAGGAGGAAAAATATTTGATGGTTAATCATCAATTATTAAGAAGCCTGGGTCAGGTGGTTTTTGAAAACCCTAATCCTGATGAATATAGAACTTATATAGTAAAGATATATTAAATAATAGGAATTTTTATGTTGACTTAAATTATTTATTGACATTTATTAGCTGAAAGTTTATTATATTAATGTACTAATGTGGGAGAGAGGTACATACATATGATAAAAACGATGCTAAGAATTAGGGAGCAAGGCTTACCTATTTTATTTAGATGGTTTATCATATATAGTATGATAGGCTGGTTTTACGAGACGATGTATTGTTTTTTAACATCGGGTGTGTTTAGAAATAGGGGGTTTTTATTTGGTCCAATTTGCCCTATATATGGACTTAGTATATTGCTTATGTTATTAATTTGTTATGATAGTAATATAAGTTTTTTGGGTTTGTTTTTTAAATGTGCTTTTGTTGCTACTGCCATGGAGTTTGTTACATCTATTTGGATGGAACGAATATTTAATAGAAGATGGTGGGATTATTCTAATATGCCATTGAATATAAATGGCCGTATTTGTCTAGGAGCAACATTGCTGTTTGGGATTCTAGGAGCAGTAATAATAAGATATGTTCATCCAGCAATTGAAGGATTTATAAGCAGAGTCTCTAATGAAACTATGTTTATAGTTGGAAGAATAGTATTAATAGTATTTCTTTATGATATAGTACTAACAATACAGGTTGGTATTAACTAAATACTTGTGTAAGATATATTTGAAGTTCTAGTACATAGGCTTATGCTTAAGTGGTTTATAATTTACAGTAAAATATATTTATTATAGGTAAAATAATTTGCTAAGCATATTTTATGTATATTAAATATTACAGGCAGCTGCCTATATGACACCTGTCTGTTTTTTATTATCTGTTAAGACAAACAAAAAAGAAAGGGGATTACTATATGAACAAATACTCAGAAATCACTCCCGAAATCTATAGTCTGGCTGAAATGATTAAAAATAATTGTGTGATTGAGCCAGAATTATATCAAAAATATGAGGTAAAAAGAGGCTTACGTGATATTAGTGGAAAGGGTGTACTTGCTGGACTTACAGAAATATGTGAAGTGCATTCTTATACCATAGTTGATAATGAATATGTGCCATGTGAGGGTAAATTATATTATCGTGGTATTGACGTAGAGCAAATTATTGATGGATTTAGTAATGATGATCGTTATGGTTTTGAGGAGGTTACATACCTTTTATTATTTGGTGAATTGCCCTCTGAGAACCAACTTAATGACTTTGTTAAGCAATTGGAGTTTTATAGGGAACTTCCACCTAGCTTTGTAAGAGATATTATCATGAAGGCTCCTAGTAAGGATATGATGAATACCTTGGCTCGTAGTGTACTTACCTTGTACTCTTATGATGAACAGGCAGATAATATTAGTATTGAAAATGTCCTTCGTCAAGGGCTTCAATTGATAGCATTGTTTCCACTTTTGTCGGTTTATGGATATAAAGCATATCGCCACTATCATTATGGCAAAAGCTTAGTAATTCATCCACCTAAGACAGGCCTATCTACTGCTGAAAATTTATTGTACATGCTAAGGTCTAATAAGAAATATAGTAAGCTTGAGGCCAAGATACTTGATATAGCATTGGTCCTCCATGCAGAACATGGCGGTGGTAATAACTCTACATTTACAACACATGTTGTTACTTCCTCTGGTACTGATACTTATTCTGCTATTGCAGCGTCACTTGGATCATTAAAGGGTCCCAGACATGGTGGTGCTAATATAAAGGTTATGCAGATGTTTGATGATATAAAGAATAAGGTTAAGGACTGGACTAGTGAGGAAGAGGTGGGTCAATATCTTGCTGACTTGTTAAATAAAAAGGCCTTTGATAAATCAGGATTGATTTATGGAATGGGACATGCAGTATATTCTATATCAGATCCAAGAGCTAATGTGTTTAAACAATATGTAAAAAGTCTATCCGAAGAAAAGGGTATGCAGGAAGAATTTGCCTTATATGAAACAGTCGAAAGATTAGCACCTGAGATAATAGCCAAAGAAAGAAAGATATATAAGGGTGTAAGTGCAAATGTTGATTTTTACAGTGGATTTGTATACCGTATGCTAGGACTTCCTATGGAGCTTTATACACCTATATTTGCAGTTGCCAGAATATCTGGTTGGATGGCTCATCGACTTGAGGAACTAAATAATTCTGGAAAGATTATACGTCCTGCATATAAAAATGTATCAAAGCATAGACCATATGTAGATATCAAAGACCGTAATACAGATAATGAATAAAAAAATACCTTTTTTCGTCATTTAACCAAAAAATTCTTGTGTATTTCTGTAATCATTGCATATACTAAAAACGTAAAGTAAACAACAACACAGATTATCTAATTAGTATTTTAGATAAGAAAATGGAGGAGTTTATATGGCAAGAAGAAGACCAGAAATACCTGAAGCGCAGGAAGCATTAGATAGGTTCAAGTATGAGGTGGCAAACGAATTAGGCGTTCCATTAAAGAAGGGTTATAACGGAGACTTGACTTCTTATCAGAATGGTTCTGTGGGAGGTTACATGGTTAAGAAAATGATTCAGAATGAGCAAAAACGAATGGCAGGTATGAAGTAATAAATATGCGAATAAAAAAATAATATAATTTGTAATAAAGCGGTTACTTTGTAGCCGCTTTATATTTTTGTTGACAAATATCCATAATATTATAAAATGATTATAAAGCCATTGTTAAGTTAATGAAATGGAGAAGGATTATGAGGGTTATTGCAGGAAAAGCAAAAAGGCTAATTCTTAAGACCCCACAGGGCTATGATACCAGGCCAACTACTGATAGGATTAAAGAAACTCTTTTTAATATGCTAGTTCCGTATTTGGCTGATATTGATTTCCTTGACCTTTTTTCAGGAAGTGGAGCAATTGGTATAGAAGCCTTGTCCAGAGGGGCCAAGTATGCTGCATTTGTTGATAAAGATAGAGCAGCACAAGAGTGTATTAAGTCTAACCTAAAGAATACAAAATTGGATTCCCAAGCTGAAATTTACCCTATGGGAGTATTAGAGGCGATTAAAGCTTTAGAGATTAAGGGCAAGGTCTTTGACATAGTGTTTATGGATCCGCCGTATGAGAGCAATTTAGAGAAGGATGCACTTCTTGCCTTGCAAAACTCCAATATCATATATTGCGATACAATAATTATTGTTGAAACATCAAAGCAAACTAGTTTTGATTATCTAGACAACACAAAGTTTAGAATATATAAAAAGAAGGAATACAAATCCAACCAGCATGTTTTTATTGAAATGGTTCATAAATAGATGGGGAGGTCATATGAAGATAGGAATTTATCCAGGTAGCTTTGATCCAATCACATTTGGACATTTGGATATAATTATAAGAGCATCAAAGCTAGTGGATCAATTAGTAATCGGTGTACTTAAAAATATATCAAAAAAAACGGTTTTTACTGTAGAGGAAAGAGTTGAATTAGTTTCTAGGGTCCTTAAGGATAATAATCTAAATTCTAATATAAGAGTGGAATCATTTGATGGCCTGCTAGTAGATTTTGCCAAGGAAATGAATGCCTCATTTATTGTAAGAGGCCTCCGTGCTATTACGGATTTTGATTATGAACTACAATTAGCTCAGACTAATCATAAGATGGCTCAGGATATTGACACCATATTTTTCACAACAAGACTTGAGTATTCATATCTAAGCTCTAGTACTGTAAGGGAGATAGCAAGCTTTGGTGGAGATATTGAACAGTTTGTGCCTGAATCTATTGTAAAGACTGTATATGATAAATATAATGCGATAAGGAGTGTTTGAAGATGGGAGTAAGTAGAATTGAGCAGTTAATAGAGGATATTTATGAATTTGTTGAAAGTTGTAGGATGCAACCACTTTCAAGCACTAAGGTAATCGTTCCTAAGGATGAATTATATGATTTGTTAGATGAGCTTAGACTAAGAACACCTGATGAAATAAAGCGTTATCAAAAAATCATTGCAAATAAGGACGCAATTTTAGCTGATGCTGAAAATAAATCTAAGCAGATAATTGCTAATAGTAGAGAACAGGCTAAGGAATTACTTAATGATCATGAAATTATGCAACAGGCCTATTATGAGGCAAATGAAATGATTATGCAAGCATCTCAGGAGGCAGAAAGACTTCGTAGGGAGGCCCAGGAGGAAGCTGACCAAATTAGAACTAGTGTCTTGGTATATTCTAATGATATCTTAAGTGAGTTAGAAAGGGTTGTTGCTAACGCTTATGAAAGCTCAGTATCAAAATACGATGGCTTTATTAATACACTAGCTAATAACCTAGATATAATACGCCATAATAAGCAGGAATTAGTAAGCCAGTTATACCCCAGCGAAGGTCCAGCAGAAGAGATTCTTAATGAAGACTACCAGGATAAAGACTTTGATTTTGATGAAGACACCTTTCTTAATAATATAGATTAATATATATTTATCTAAAGAATAATACATATAGTGTGGAAAGTAGCATTGCGATTAATGCGCTTATTAGTTTTATTGAAATATAGGTTTTAATGGATAGTCTTGATTCTCCTAGTACGCTTTTGGTTTGTGCAATCCCTGACAATCCGCCAAAAGAAGTGAGTATAGAAATCAAGACTATTTTTGTGTTTGAACTTATTCTTAATTTACATATTTGATCTATGCCAGTCGTGATTTCGAGAATTCCCATTACTATGGATTTTAATAGGTTAAAGCTTGTTCCAATTGTATTGATTATCTGGGCAAGTATAGAAAAGAGTATAATATAACCACCAATTTTTGTGACGATCTCAAAGCCATTCATTATTGATTTATCAATAATATCAAAAGATAGCTTGGCGGTTTTGTATTCACTAATAGGAAATGATAATGAATTATCATTAAAAGTATTGATTCGGACTTTTTTATCATGGATATTTTGATAACTACGGTATATAATAGCACTTATTATAGATGAACCGTAGATCAACCCAAAAAGCTGCCAGCGAATTTGACCTAGTCTTAACTGATTTATCCCTATAAAGCTCATAATAAATATTGGACTGGCATTATTGCACATACTAAGAAGGAAATTGCCTTCTTTCTTACTTATTTTGCCTGTGGCAACCAAGTCAGCGGTCCCTTTTGCACCCATTGGAAGGCCAGATAAAAATCCCAATAATATAGGATAGCAGCCTTCAGGACTTACCTTGAACAACCTACCTAGTAGAGGATATAGGATACGACTGATTTTGCCAGCTATACCTAGTTGAACCATTAGGTTAGAAATTATTATAAATGGAAGCAGTGAGGGTAATACATTAATAAACCAAAGCATTAATCCTGTGCTGGCACCTTTATAGCTAGCATAGGGAAACAAAAACATTAGGATAAAAAAGAATAATACAAATCCTTTAAAGAGTTTATTTTTATACTTTATTACAGGTTTCATAAAATTCTCCTGTAAGAATGATTAGTATAATCTATTATTAAAGAATTTGGAATATTCAATTATTTTATAGACAATAATCATGTTGAAAGGAGACAGCCTATGACAAAAGGAAATAACTTACCAAAACGAAGTGAGGTTAAGGAAGAGCATAAATGGGCGGTTGAAGATCTATATACTACAGACAAATTATGGGAAGAGGAGTATGACCAGCTTAGAAGCATGCTAACTAGGGCCACAGAGTATCGAGGAAGATTATCTGAATCAGCAAAAGTCTTACTGGAATTTTTAAAGCTATCAGATGAACTTAGTATTATGATGGAGAGAGTATACGTATATGCTAACCAAAGATATCATGAGGACACGGGGAATTCTAAATATCAGGGTTTAGCTGACAAGGCAGGGGTACTTATAGTGCAGATGGACTCAGCTTTATCTTTTACAACCCCTGAGTTATTAGCTATACCAGAAAATGTTTTAGACCAGTTTAAGCAAGAGGAGGAAGGATTAAGGCTTTATGATTTCTATTTTTCTAATATTTTTCGTAAAAAACCACATATCCTTACTGCCCAGATGGAGGAAGTATTGGCTGATGCAGGAGAAATGGCATCTTCTCCAGATAATATTTTCTCTAAATTTAACAATGCAGATTTGAAATTTCCTGAAATAGAGGATGAGAATGGAGATAGGGTTAGGATTACTCATGGTAGGTTTATACAATTGATGGAGAGTAATGACCGTAGAGTTAGGCGTAATGCATTTAAGGGAGTTTATGAAACCTATGAAAGTTTTAAAAACACACTAGCAGCTACTTTTAGCTCCAATCTAAAGCAGGAACTATTTTTCACCAAAGCAAGAAATTATGAATCAAACTTAAAGAAGGCCTTAGATAATAGTAATATTCCCGTAGAAGTTTATACTAATTTGATAGATGCAGTTCATGATAACATTGGTCTTATGCATCGTTATGTGTCTTTAAGGAAAAAGCTACTGGGAGTGGATGAACTTCATATGTATGATATATATGCACCTCTTATACAGGATGTGAAGATGGATGTGCCTTTTGAGGAGGCTAAAAGGATGGTGGCTGAGGGGCTTAAGCCATTGGGTGAAGAATATCAAAAAATACTTCAGGAAGGATTTAATAATCGTTGGATTGATGTATATGAAAATGAAAACAAACGAAGCGGTGCCTATTCCTGGGGAGCTTTTGGTACCCATCCCTATGTACTATTAAATTATAATGGTAGCCTAGATAATGTATTTACTCTAGCTCATGAGATGGGACATGCAATTCATAGTTATTATTCAGATAAGGTACAGCCCTATATCTATGCTGCATACAAAATATTTGTAGCAGAGGTAGCATCTACATGTAATGAGGCTATATTGATAGATCATATGCTAAAAAATACTGATGATAAGTTACAAAAGGCATATCTTATTAATCATTTTCTTGATAAATTCAGGGGAACTCTCTTTAGGCAGACTATGTTTGCTGAATTTGAGATGATAACCCATAGGATGGTAGAGGAGGGACAAAGCTTAACTGCTGAAACCCTATGTAAGATTTACCATGACTTAAATGAATTTTACTATGGTGATGATATCGTAATTGATAATGAGATTGATATGGAGTGGGCTAGAATTCCTCATTTTTATAGTGCATTTTATGTATATCAATATGCCACTGGATATTCAGCTGCTATAGCCTTATCTAGGCGTATACTACATGAGGGCCAGCCAGCAATTGATGACTACATCAGTTTCTTAAGTGGAGGAAGCTCCAATTATCCAATAGAGCTACTAAAAAAAGCGGGAGTTGATATGAGCACTAAGGAGCCGGTAAATCAAGCCCTTAAGTTATTTGAAGAATTACTAAACCAGATGGAAGAATTAATGGATAACTAATTACTTATCTAAATTAAAATCACCCCCACTCTTATTATTGGATAAAGTGGGGGTGATTTACTATAAGATACAGACACCTCTCTTATATTCGTTAGCAAGCTTAGTTCTATATAGTTCATAGATTGTTTGATTGTATATGTGACTTGCAAAGATATCTTGGTTTAACATCTGCATTCCCAAACCATCAAGCTGATCTTTAGCCCTGGACAGCTTAGTAATCACAGGTAAGCCATCCTGATCTTTGATTCTTCGTATTAGGTGGGAGGCATTTTTATTCATTCCCAAAAGTCTGGCATAATATATGATTTTATCATCTAGATATTTATTAAAATCGTCTTTTTTTATGTTTAGGAGAACATGAATAAGTGCCCTATTTACTCTAGTTAATGTTATATTTTTAGTTTTTATCATCTGAGACAGTTGGCCAATACTATAATTTTCAATGCTGATATTTTTTATGCGATCAGCAAGATCAGAGGACAGGTCCACATATTCTGCTAGCTCATCTCTACTTTCAGACATGAGCTTATATTTTATAATAGATGAAAAATTTTCTATAGTTACTGGATATGTCATATTATGATTATCGGTAAAATAATCATATACATTTTTGGGAACACTATCTTGTATAATGGAAAGGTCAAAAAGACCCTTAGCATTTTCTAAAATACTGCGAATGGCAGTTGCTGAACTAATGGCATTATTCAAATTATTACTAGTATTAAGCTCTTTATCATGATAATTAGCATTTTGCCTTTTAATTGCATAAGGTTTTATAGATGACTTTTCTTGTAATAATGCCCTTATATATTCAATACCCAATATATTATTTGGTTGTGATATGATAGATAGCATATCGCTATTTTTGATATTATTACTCTCATTGAGTATGTGTTTTGTAGCCATTGCCCTCGCTGCTGGGTAGGTCATACCATTCTTAATATAGGAGTATAGAAGGGATTGAAAGTCCTCAGTGGGATTATTAAAAAGATTTGCAAGATCTTCTAAATGAGCAATGGATCCATATTCACTTCCAAAGCAGAGATAATCTACAATATTTAGCTGGCTTAATAGAGATATGGCCCCAAGTGCAAAATATTGAGCACTGCCGGTTGCGTAGCAAGTTGGAAGCTCAAACACCAAATCTACTCCATTGTTTAGAGCCATCATACAACGGTCATGCTTGCTAATAACTGCAGGTCCACCCCGTTGGACAAAGTCTCCGCTCATAACAGCAATGACATAATCTGCACCGGTGATTTTTTTTGCCTCTTCTATATGATGTTTATGTCCATTATGGAACGGATTATATTCAGTTATGACGCCTACGACTTTCATATTAAGAATCCCTTCGACTTGCAGTTTGTTTTCTAAATTATATACAATGTTTGATTTCATATCAAGAAAAATGTATATTATCTTGCCAGTCATAAAAATATTGAAAATCAACTTACTACAATTTTCGATATAAAACTACTTGTATGAATTTAATATTTGTTCTATAATGAAGTTTGTGGGTTTTATTTATAAGTACGTATATATAAATAGAGATGTTAAGGAAGGAGAAACATCATGGGTTTTATTGATGACATTAAATTAAGAGCAAAACAGAATAAGAAGACCATTGTATTACCTGAAGCAGGTGATAGGAGAACCCTAGAGGCTGCTAATACAATCCTGTTAGAAGGTATCGCAGATATTGTGTTAATTGGCAATGAAGATGAAATAAGCAAAGGAGCAGAGGGACTAGACTTGTCAAAGGCAACTATTATCGATCCTTCTAAGGCTGATAAGCTGGATGCTTATGTTGATTTGTTAGTTGAACTTAGAAAAAGTAAGGGAATGACTCCCGAAAAAGCAAGAGAATTATTAACAAACCAGCCATTATACTTTGGTGTTACCATGGTTAAGGCAGGAGATGCTGACGGTATGGTAGCTGGAGCAGTCTATTCAACAGCTGATGTGCTACGTTCGGCCCTACAGGTAATTAGGACCGCTCCTGGTACTAAGCTTGTGTCTGCATTTTTCTTAATGGTAGTACCGAATTGCGAATATGGTGCAAATGGTACTTTTATTTTTGCAGATAGTGGATTGAATCAGAATCCTACATCAGAAGAGTTGGCTGAGATTGGGGCAGCAAGTGCTAAGAGTTTTGAGCTTTTAGTAGAAACTGAGCCAGTAGTTGCCATGCTTTCACATTCAACAAAGGGTAGCGCTAGCCATGCAGATGTAGATAAGGTTGTTGAAGCGACTAGGATTGCCAAAGAAGCTTATCCTGAGATTAAGCTGGATGGTGAGCTTCAACTAGACGCTGCAATAGTTCCTTCTGTAGGAGCATCTAAGGCTCCAGATAGTGACGTTGCGGGTAATGCCAATGTATTGGTATTCCCAGACCTAGACTCTGGCAATATTGGATATAAGATTGTAGAAAGACTAGCTAAAGCAGAAGCATATGGACCTATAACCCAGGGCTTAGCAAGACCTGTAAATGATTTATCAAGAGGTTGCTCAGCTGATGATATCGTAGGAGTTGTTGCTATAACTGCTGTACAGGCATCATGTAATTAAGTATTAAGTTGAAATAAAGAATTATATATATCTTCGTAAGGATATTTGGCTTTGATAAGCTGGGATTTTACGAAGGAATGGAGGATAAAATGAAAGTTTTAGTTATTAACTGTGGTAGTTCATCCTTGAAGTATCAATTGATAGATTCAGATACCAAGCAAGTATTAGCAGTTGGTATATGTGAAAGAATCGGATTAGAGATTGGTGTTATAAAGCATACACCAGCAGGTCGTGATAGAATAGAAAACAAGGTTAAAATGGACAATCATGAAGTTGCTGTATCTCTAGTTCTAAATGCTCTAACTGATAAAGAATATGGTGTAATTAGTGACTTGTCAGAAATTCAGGCAGTAGGACACAGAGTGGTTCATGGAGGAGAAAAATTTGCTTCTTCAACAGTAATCACCGAAGAAGTTATTCAAGCTATAGAAGAATGTAATGATCTTGCACCTCTTCATAATCCAGCAAACCTAATTGGTATTCGAGCATGTATGAGTCTTATGAAGGACGTTCCTATGGTAGCAGTATTTGATACAGCATTCCATCAGACCATGCCTGAGGAAGCTTATCTCTACGCTCTTCCAACTGAATATTATGACAAATACAAGATAAGAAAATATGGTTTCCATGGTACAAGCCATAGTTATGTTTCAGAGCGTATGGCAGATTTTTGTGGATTAGACATTAAAAATTCCAAGATCATTGTATGTCATTTGGGTAATGGAGCAAGTATCTCTGCTGTTGTTAATGGTAAATCTATAGATACCAGTATGGGCTTTACACCATTATCAGGCCTTGTTATGGGTACCAGAAGTGGTGATATTGATCCCTCCATTATCGAATTTATTGCTAAAAAAGAGAATAAAAACCTAGATGAGATTATGCATTTGCTAAATAAAGAATCTGGTGTACAGGGTATGTCCCAGGTATCTAGCGATTTTAGAGATATTAATGAAGCTATGAACAATGGCAATGAAAAGGCGAGAATTGCATTTAATGTATTCGTATATAGGGTGGTAAAATATATAGGTGGCTTTATTGCAAGTATGAATGGTGTGGATGCAATAGCATTTACAGCTGGTGTTGGAGAAAATGATCCTAAGGTTCGTTATGATGTGTGCAAGTATCTTGGCTTTTTAGGTATCACTATAGACCAAGAGGCTAACAAGCTTAGGGGTGAAGAGGTTATGCTTTCTACACCTGATTCAAAGGTGAAGGTAGCTGTTATACCTACTAATGAAGAGTTAGCTATCGCCAGGGAAACTGTAGCTATTTTATAATAATATCTTGAATTTACGAAGAATTTTCGTTGACAAACAAAAAAGCAATAGTTATAATACAATATAGTGCGTAATCCTGATATAACATATTGAGAATTAGGAGAGAATAAATGCTTATATCTTTATCAGAAATTATGAATACTAAGGATAAAGTAGACCATATTCTTGCCCCTATTGAGATGGAGAAATTCATTTATAATGGTAATTCCTATGAATTTGCAAGAAAGAGTCCTGTAAGCCTTACCATTAAAAATCTGGGTAATAAAAAGGTTTTAATTGAAGGCTCAGCTAAACTCTCCTTAATTGTCTTCTGTAGTCGGTGTTTAAAAGAACTCCATTATCCCATGGATATTTCTTTCAGTAAAGAGATTGATTTTAAACTTACTGATAAAGAACGTACAGAAGAGTTGGACGAAGCAAACTATATTAGTGAATACAATCTGGATGTAGACATATTGATTAAGGGTGAGATGATCATTGGGTTTCCAATGAGATTCTTATGCAGTGAGGAGTGCAAAGGATTATGTATGCACTGTGGAGCTCTTCTTAATGAGGGAGACTGCGACTGTGATAAAACAGTATTAGACCCCCGAATGTCAGCAATCCTAGATATTTTCAACAATTTTAAGGAGGTGTGACTATGTCTATCTGTCCAAAGAATAAGTCATCTAAAGCTAGAAGAGACAGCCGTAGAGCTAATTGGAAAATGAAGGCTCCTAATCTAGTTAAGTGTAGCAAATGTGGAGAGCTTATGGTTCCTCATAGAGTATGTAAAGCTTGTGGTTCATACAACAAAAAAGAGATACTTGCTACAGAATAGTAACATAAAAAACAAGGCTTTCAGATTTTATTTTCTGAAAGCTTTTTTATTAATTTTTTTATTAAATTTTTTATTAAATTCTTTCAGGGACTACTTATGACTTACCTGTCATAAGATATCCTAAAATATGCTTAATATATTGATTTAGTTTATTTTCATCTAGCAACAAGTCTGTATGAACATCAACAAAAGATATTTTATCCTTATGGTTATTCTTAAAAGATGGAGATATGATGGTTTGGTATTGAGGAGCAAAAAGTCCCTGTTTTTTAGTATAGCAGTTAGAGGGTTTTGCTTTCTCCCGATAATTCGTGTCAACAAATATGGCAAGGCTTTTATGAATGGCCCTGTCCTCCTCAGGAAGATAATAATAATCTCTATACTTATCATAGAAATGCTTTAGTTCACCTTCATAGATGTCGATTGTTATGGTTATGGATTCACCATATCCACTCATGTATACTAAATTATTTCCAAAGCTAATGGGTATGGGTAATTTGAAATCATATTTCAAACTAACATTCAGTTTTTCTTTATCTACTCTGGCCTCAAGTATATGATAAGGCTTTTCAAAGAGGTCGCAGTAATATAAGATAGGGCTTATCCCTACTAGTCCTTTAAGGTCATCTTCGTTATGAAGAAGAAGTAAGTCAAGTAGTTTGTCTGCTTCAGATGTCCTATTATCAATAGTATTATGCCTGTTTGTATTGTCTCTTGATTTTTTATATTTTTCTATTTGTTTTTTACCTAGATAAGCTTGGTATACTTCTATAAGATCTCCTCCGCTATACTTATCCTTTCGAGTCACTTTAAGGAAGGCTTCAATCGTCTTTTGCTTGCAATTACTAAGCTTTAACATCTTCCTGATAGAAAAAACTTTTTTATAAAGATCAAGATTTTGGATATCCTTAAAAGAGTGGTTAAGACCAAGGACTTTACATTTTTTTAAGATATAAGGAATATCAAAGCCTAAACCGTTATAATGTACTAATAGGTCAAAGTCTTTGATAAAGTCAAAGAAGCTATCCAGAAGCATGGCTTCTTCAGATACATCTTCAGAAAACCATTGAATCATATGTAAGGAGGAGTCCTTTATATAAATACAGCCTATAAGGTATAGATAAGAGGTCTCGGCAACAAGGCCAGTGGTTTCTATATCAAAGAATCCTATTTTATTTGTTCCATATTCTAAGTCAAGAGGATAACTTAGGTTAAGCTTGATAGGAAAATGTCTGCTTATCATAGATGTTCTCCTTTATATTCTAATATAACTATTCTAACAAGAGGAATATGTAAATACAATGCATCTTTCAAATTATTATGATAGAATATAAAGTAAAAACTCACTAATGTTTATTAAGCCAGATAGAAAGGGGGCCTTTAATTCGATATGGAGATAAAAGAAGTAAAAGAAGCGGTTAAAGGCAGTATTCACAAGAATTTAAGTGGTGTTTTTCATGCTTCTATTGTTGGTATACTGGTACTGATTCAATTTGGGCTTATAATCTATTTATCATATGTGCTTAGGGGATATACAGTATATATATATTCATTTTTGCAAGTGCTTAGTGTAATTATCATTATTGCACTTGTCAATGATAATAGAAATGTTTCCTATAAAATTAGCTGGATATGTATAATTGCTGCCTTTCCCATAACCGGACATATCATGTATATGCTCTGGGGTAACAGTAGGATAAAGAAAATGGATAAGGTAGTTCTAGAAAAGCTAGCTAAAGGCTTTTCTTATCTAGAACAGGATCCAGATGTAGTGGAGGATTTTCAGGAATATTACCCTGATATGCTTCGTATGACTACTTACCTTAATACTAATCATTTTCCCTTATATAAAAACAACCAGGTAGACTATTATCCTATGGCAGAGGAGGCATTTGAAGCCATATTTGAAGAAATTGACAAAGCAAAGAAATTTATTCTGGTGAATTTCTTTATTATCGGTGAGGGTGCCTTGTGGGATAGGATGCATAAGTCATTATTGACAAAGATAAATGAGGGTGTCAAGGTGCTTTTTCTATATGATGATTTTGGAGCAATGCTAAGAACATCCCGTCATTTTAAGAGAAACCTTGAAAAAGAAGGCTTTGAAGTAAGAGTATTTAATCCTATTCATCGGTATACTGATAAGCTTTATATGAATTACAGGTCACATCAGAAGATAGTTGTGATAGATGGTAATATAGGATTTACAGGAGGTATGAACTTAGCAGATGAGTATGTGAATTTAGTACCACGTTTTGGACTATGGAAGGATAATGCCATAAGATTAGAAGGGGATGCAGTCTGGGGTCTTACGGTAACATTTTTACAGATGTGGGAAGCATCAGAAGCTTCAAGGCCAGTGGACTATGAACAGTTTAGGCCAACAAAGACATTTCAGTCCAGTAATGTTTTTTGTCAAGTTTTTTCCGATGGACCTGCTAATAATCCGAGAAATCCTATGGAGGACTTCTATTATCAAATGATTTATCACGCAAAGAAGGTATTGTACATTACAACACCCTATCTTATAATTGAAGATAGTATGAGGGATGCTTTGGCTACAGCTGCAGCAGGTGGTGTGGATGTACGGATTATAACACCATATATTCCTGATAAGAAGAATGTAAAAATTCTAACTTATTACCATTATGGGGTTCTTCTTGAGGCAGGGGTAAGAATTTTTGAATATAAACCTGGATTTATCCACGCAAAGACGATGCTGACTGAAGATTCTGCTATAGTTGGGACTATGAATATGGATTATCGTAGCTTTCATCTACATTATGAATGTGGGGTATGGATTTGCAACCATGAAATTATAAGTGAAATAAAGGATGACCTTTTAGCAACTATGGAAGAAAGCCATGAAGTAGTTTTAGAAGAGTGGAAAACTCGTCCCTTATATATTAAGATATATGAGAAAGTATTGAATGTCTTCTCTACCTTGATGTAGGCTTGCAAGGGCCATGTTTTATGACTGTTTTTGAGTGGTTTAAGAAGGGAGCTTGTTATGCACAACAATATATGTAAGCATTGTCTTAAGCAGTTTAGTTCAAGATTTAAGGCCTATTCATGTAATGAATGTAGGGATAAGGACGAGGGTTATTTTGATGAAATAGAAGCATACTTAAAGGAATATCCCAATAGTAATGCCTTGCAGATTTCAGAGGCCTTGGGAATAACTGCTTATCAAGTACTTAACTATCTAAAAGAGGGTAGACTTAATATTAATAGTGGGCGGTTTGAGCGAATTGATGATTAGAGAAATTGAAATGGATGGATATAGCTTGTCTGTTTAGGAATATATCTTGAAACACCTATTTGACTATAGAAAGTATGAGGCGATTTAATGATTGGATTTGTTAAAGGTGAGTTGGTAGAAGTAAAGGAGAATTATATTGTCCTGGAGACAGGTGATATAGGCTATGAGATATATTTGCCCACATCATCTATTCTAGAATTACCTCCTAAAAATAGCAGGATAAAAGTATATACATATCTTCATGTTAGGGAGGATGCCCTTAGCTTATATGGGTTTATTAATAAGGATGATTTAGAAATGTTTAAGCTTCTGATTACGGTTAATGGGATTGGTCCTAAGGGAGCTATAGGAATATTATCTGGTATCACTGCTGATGAAATCCGGTTTGCTGTACTGGCTGAGGATACTAAGGCTATAACTAAGGCTCCAGGCATTGGTCCTAAGACGGCAAGTAAAATCATACTTGAGCTTAAGGATAAATTCCAACTGGAATCAGCCTTTGAGCAAAAGCTTTCAAATCAGGCTGGAAAATTAGATTCCAAAAGCAACTATGGTAAACGGGAGGAGGCTATACAGGCTCTTACTAGCTTGGGATATTCCTCTACAGATGCTTATAAGATAATAAGCCAGATAGATATTACAGATGACATGACAACGGAGGATATATTAAAGCTCTGTTTGAAGAAATTGTAAGGAGAAGTAGATGACTAAGCGAATGATATCAACAGATTTAAGGGAAGAAGACAAAAATATAGAAAATACCCTGCGTCCCAAGATGCTGAAAGATTACATAGGTCAAACAAAAGTAAAGAACAATCTAAAGATATATATTGAAGCTGCAAAGCAAAGAAGTGAATCCTTAGATCATGTCCTGCTTTTTGGACCACCTGGCCTGGGAAAAACAACCTTGGCTGGTATTATAGCCAATGAGATGGGTGTTAATATAAAGATTACTTCTGGACCTGTTATTGAAAAGCCTGGTGAAATGGCAGCTATACTTAACAATCTCCAAGAGGGTGATGTTTTATTTGTGGATGAAATTCATCGTCTTAACCGACAGGTTGAGGAGTTATTATACCCGGCCATGGAAGATTATGTGATTGATATAGTTATAGGGAAGGGAGCTTCTGCAAAGTCTATACGTTTGGAATTACCTAGGTTTACCTTAATAGGAGCAACCACAAGGGCAGGTATGCTAACACCACCCTTAAGAGATAGGTTTGGTGTGGTAAATAGGTTGGAATTTTATACGGTAGAGGACCTTAATCAAATAATTCTTAGATCTGCCCAGGTAATTGGTGTGGAGATTGATCCTGAGGGTGCTATAGAGTTAGCCAAACGTTCTAGGGGTACACCTCGTCTTGCAAATCGTCTACTAAAACGAGTAAGGGACTTTGCCCAGGTTAAGTATGACGGTAAGATTACTAAGGAGGTTGCTGATCTTGCCCTTGACTTACTGGAGGTGGACAAGCTAGGCCTTGACCATATTGACAGAGAGATCCTTCATGCAATGATAGAAAAGTTTGGAGGAAGGCCTGTAGGTGTTGAAGCTATTGCTTCTACCATAGGAGAGGATTCAGGAACCATAGAAGAAGTCTATGAGCCTTATTTAGTGCAAAACGGCCTTGTGCTTCGTACCCCTAGAGGGAGGGTGGCATCCGATTTAGCATACAAGCATCTTAAGCTAAATAAAATTACAGAGTAGATTAATTAATAATATATATTTTAAAAATTATAGACTTAATTCTTGATTCATGAGTAATATTCTGGCTTGTATAAAACAGGAATATACGATATACTATACACATTAGATTTAGAGCATCATCCTGATTTCCATAAGATAATGGGGGGCAAATCCGATGAAAAAGTTTAACGATATAGAAGTTATCATTAACGACAAAAGATATACATTAAGTGGATATGAGAGTGAAGAATACCTACAGAGGGTAGCTTCCTATATCAACAATAAGCACAATGAATTCAGAAACAAGGATGCTTATAAATTCTTGGATTCTGATTTGAAAAACATATTAATTCAAATCAATATTGCGGATGATTACCATAAGGAAAAAGAAAAGCTCAAAGAGACAGAGGATGAGAACAACGAAAAAAGCAATGAGATTTTTGATTTAAAACATGAGCTTATAGCTGCTCAAACCAAGCTATATTCTGCAGAGAAGGAAATTGATGATCTAAAATCTGAGCTTAATGAAAGCCAGAAAAAAATCGTACGTCTTGAAACTGAATTGAGAGAAGCCGATAGAAAACGGCGACAATAAAGATTGCTATAGCTGTCCAATTAAAATGATACATACCAATGCCCTAAGGGTGGTTAGTGTCACTTGGACAGTTTTTTATGTAACAAGAAAGTTTGCCCTACATGAAGAACTTTCCCCTAAGGAATGTATTAGAAATTAAGAAAGAGGTTTTTATGGATAGAAGAATTGAAATACTAGCTCCGGCCGGTTCATATGAAGCTATGAGAGCAGCCATGAATGCAGGCTGTGATGCCGTATATATGGGAGGCAGCAGGTTTGGTGCCAGAGCATATGCTGATAACCCAGATGAAGATACACTTATAAGAGCAATAGAGGAAGCTCATCTTAGAGATAAAAGACTCTATCTAACAGTTAATACCTTGGTTAAGGAAGAAGAGAGACTGGATTTACTATACAAGTATTTGGAGAAATATTATCTTGCAGGACTGGATGCTGTTATTGTACAAGATGTAGGTGTCATGCGTTTTATTCATAGGCATTTTCCAAAGTTAGCTATTCATGCTAGCACGCAGACCACTATTACTATGGGCCAGGGGGCTAATCTCCTAAAAAGTATGGGAGTTACTAGAATTGTAACAGCTAGGGAACTATCATTTAAGGAGATTAAGGCTATTAGGTCTACTACTGATATGGAGATTGAAACCTTTGTTCATGGGGCCTTATGCTATTCTTATTCAGGTCAATGTCTGATGAGTAGCATGATTGGGGGAAGGAGTGGCAATAGGGGTCGATGTGCCCAGCCCTGTCGTATGCCATATCAGTTTTTTTCAGATAACAAAATAATATCATCTGAAGCTGAACCTTATTTACTTAGTCCTAAGGATATCAACACACTGGCTCTTATACCTAATTTTCTTGAGGCTGGGGTGACATCCTTTAAAATTGAAGGAAGAATGAAGCGTCCTGAATATGCTGCAGGTGTTACCCATATTTATAGAAAATATTTAGATTTATACTTGTCTCATGGCAAGGATAGGTTCTATGATTACCTTAAGGGTAATGATTATAGGAGTGATATGTTGAATCTTATGGACCTCTATAATAGAGGAGGATTCTCAGAGGGTTATGGAAAGACATATCATGGGAAAGACATGATGTCCATGGCTAGACCAAACCATAGTGGAGTAGCTATTGGCCGGGTTGTATCCTGTGGAAAAGGAAATGCTAGTATACAATTAGATGAGGATGTTTATTCTCAGGATGTTCTTGAGATAAGGAGTAATGATAATAAGCTGCAGTATGAATTTACACTTAAGGATAATAGGCCTAAGGGTGATCTTCTTAAGACCAGAGTAGGACTAGCTAGTTCAAAGAAAAACCATAGGTTAAGTAAAGACCAGGCCTACGGCTTAGACATTAAAATAGGTGATATGGTCTATAGGACTAGAAATAATTCCTTACTTGATAGTATTGCTGAAAGCTTTATTAATAAAGATGCAAGGCAGAATATAAGAGGGTTTTTATATGCTAAGCAGGGTGAAAGACTTCAGCTTACACTTTCTTATAAGGACCAATCAGTAACCGCCTATCATAATAAGGTAGAAGAGGCCATAAAGCAACCTATGGATGAGGAAAGGTTAAGGTCCTCAATTGATAAGCTAGGGGATACCATGTATCAATTTGAAGAGCTTTATATTGAGTCAGATAAGAATATATTCATACCTGTAGCCGGGCTTAATGAAATACGAAGAGAAGCAGTGGCCATGTTAACTGAGGCTATAGTTGCTAGCTTCCAAAGAAGTCACGAGGACTTAGGGATAAGCAGGGACATAAAAGATTATATAGTTAATAAGGATAGTAGCCAGAATATTAAGATTAGTGTTTCGGTACAGACTAAGGAACAGTATGAAGAAGCATGGAAGTATCCTGAGATATCTTCAATTTATGTAGATTATGATAGTTTCTCTATGGAAGAAATTATAGACATGGCAAAGGCAAGTTGTAAAGCAAATAAGACCTTTTATGTACTTTTACCTCATATATGTAGGATGAAGGTATATGACCAGCTAGATAAGGATATAGATAATTTAATGGGATATAAAGAAGTGGATGGTTTTATTGCTAAGAATTTTGAAGAAGTAGAGCTCTTACAGAGATTGTTCTCAGATAGGGGAGAAGAAAAGAGACTTAGACTAAACCATAATATGTACATCTTTAATAAAGAAGCCAAGCTTTTCTGGAAGGATAAGAATGTACATGCTTTTACAGCACCAGTTGAGTTAAATGAAAAGGAACTAATGGACCTAGGTTTAGAGGAACTTGAACTTATGGTATATGGGTATCTTCCTCTTATGGTAACAGCCCAATGCCTCTATACTAGTACAAATGCTTGTAATAAATGTAAGGCTGCATCTAATAAAATAGATTATATACTTGATAGGATGGGTAAGAGATTTTATGTTAAGGCAAGCTGTAGTAGTTGTAGCAATATTATATATAATGGACAGCGACTTTCCTTGCTGGGTCAGGCAGACCAGATTAGAGACCTAGGGCCAGATGGAATTAGGCTGGATTTTACATTCGAGACTGTGGATGAAGTTAAAGCGGTCTTATCGGCCTATAGGGATGTCTTTTATTATGGTAAAAATCCTAAGTTAGACTTTGATAATGTAACCACAGGACATTTTAAAAGAGGAGTATTATAAGTTATCACTTGTTGAAAGCGTTTGGTATTTTGCCAGTAAGCTGGCCGCATTCAGCGTGAGGGTTTGGCAAGGGAAACTCGTTCTTAGCTAGGAGAAAACTAATGAATTTTATTGTAGAGCTAACAAAATATTTAATGCTTCTACTAGTTGGACTATACACCTACTATTCATTTAGGGTGTTTGTAAAAAGAAACAAGGCCTATCAGGATAAGGCATACAGACTTATGACCTGGTTTTTATTTGTTTTTCATTTTACAGGATATTTTACTATGTATCTACAAATTAGAAACGATAAGCTGCTAATATTATATTTTAGTCAGGCCTTAATGTTTTTTTTGGCTATACATCTTTATAAGATTATATATCCAGGAATCTCAGGACTGCTTCTTAGAAATATGCTAATGCTTCTTTCTGTAGGTTTTATCATCCTTACTAGGATATCCTTTGATAAGGCAGTTCGTCATGTCATATTTAGTGGCCTAGCCCTAGGACTTGGAATATTAGTTCCTTTAGTAATTCAAAGATATAACAAAATAAGGGAATATGGATGGGTTTATGGAATAGGTGGGATAGGACTGCTGGTATTAGTATTGCTAATTGGAGTTGAAAATTATGGAGCAAAAAGCTGGCTAAATGTATTTAATTTATTTACTATTCATCCGACTGAATTTGTTAAGATTTTATTTGTATTTTCTATAGCCTCTTTATTTACTAAGGCTAAGGATATAAAAATGGTGCTTGTAGTGTCTGTTATGGCAGGAGCAATGGTATTAACACTAGTATTCCAAAAGGATCTGGGTGGAGCTCTGATATTTTTCGTAACCTATGTATTTATGCTCTATGTTGCCACGCAAAAACCCCTATATTTGCTCTTTGGTCTATCTGCTGCTAGTCTAGCAGCCTGGGTAGCCTATAGGTTGTTTGACCATGTGAAGGTAAGGGTTGTGGCATGGAAAAATCCATTTGCATATATAGACAAGGAGGGCTATCAGATATCCCAGTCCCTATTTGCAATTGGTACAGGGGGATGGTTTGGTTTGGGATTATTTCAGGGCTTACCTACAAGTATTCCGGTAGTTGATAGTGACTTTATATTTTCTGCTATATCAGAAGAGCTAGGGGGCCTTTTTGCATTATGTATAATATTATTATATATAAACTGCTTTATAAGCTTAATAGATGTTTCTCTTAAAAACAGTGACGATTTCTTTCGTTTACTTGCTCTAGGCTTTTCGGTTATGTTTGGCTTTCAAGTGTTTTTATCGATTGGAGGGGTAATAAAGTTTATTCCTTCAACAGGAGTTACATTACCATTTATCAGCTCTGGTGGTAGCTCTATAATATCTACAATTATAATGTTTATGGTAGTTCAAGGTATTTATCAAGTAAGTGATAGCAAGAAATAAAAGGGTAGAAGACCTATTTGCAGGTGATTGATATGAAAAGTAAAGACAGTAAAAGTGTATCCAACAATAATTCGGAAAAAAAGGCCATATTATCAGTGGTCTATATATTTGTGGGATTGTTTGTCCTTATGATGGGATACTTTACCTATTTTTTGCTGGTTAAGCGGGATGATGTAGTTAATAGTACCTATAATCTTAGGCATGATGTGCTATCAAAAAGAATTATTAGAGGAAAAATTCTATCATCAGATGGTAAAGTTCTAGCTGAAACCATCACAGATGATGAGGGAAATGAGATACGGGCCTATCCCTATAAGGACATGTATGCCAATGTGGTTGGAAGAGTTGCGCGTGGAAGAACTGGAATTGAAGAGGTGGAAAATATAACTCTCTTAACCACCTATAGCAAATCACCTGATGCCATGTATAATGACCTTGTTGGTGTTAAGAACCCTGGTAATAATGTGGTTTCCACACTAAATCATAAACTTACTAAGCTGGCATATGATGCACTTGGAAATGATAGAGGGGCTGTAGTGGTTATAGAGCCAAAGACAGGTAAAATCCTAACAATGGTTTCGAAGCCATCCTATGACCCTAATGAAATTGAATATAATTGGGATAAGCTTACTGAGGATATAGATAATAAATCACCTTTACTTAATAGGGCTAGCCAAGGCTTATATCCACCAGGCTCAACCTTTAAGCTTCTTACAGCCCTTGCCTATATGAGAGATAATCCTGATTATATGGATTATGAGTATAAATGTGTTGGCCATACAGAATATGATGGTATGAGGATAAGTTGCAGTGGTAACAAGGTGCATGGTAGGTTGGACTTAAAGCAAGCCTTCGCAAAATCCTGTAATAGCTCATTTTCATCCATTGGAAAAAACATCTCAATAGATGATTTTAGAAGTTTAAGTGAGAGCTTTTTCTTTAATCAACCATTACCTGCTAGAGTGGTCAATAATCCTAGTAGCTTTTTATTAAAGGTTGGTGAATCTGGCGTAAAGGAGGCCATGCAGACTGCTATTGGTCAAGGTAGAACCCTAATAACCCCTCTTCATAATGCAATGATTACAGCGGCTGTAGCCAATGACGGTGTAATCATGAAGCCCTATGTAATAGATCATATAGAAAGTGCTGGTGGCCGAATTTTAAAGGGTTATATACCAGAGGAAGCTTCGAGGGTAATGACAGTAAAGGAAGCGAATTATCTAAAAAGCCTAATGAGGGCGGTTGTAACTGAAGGGACAGCAAAAAGATTACAAAAACTTGATGTAAAGGTGGCAGGAAAGACAGGAACAGCAGAAACTGAGGGAGCGACTTCTCATGCATGGTTTGTTGGATTTGCACCACTTAATGATCCTGAGATTGTAATAAGCGTTATTGTTGAAAATAAGGGGTCAGGCAGTGAGTACGCAGTACCTATCGCAGAAAAGATATTTGATGCATATTTTGATTAGTGAGATAGAATTATACTGTTTTTATATAGGTGTGAATTAGCATGATTATCTAAATACTTGGCTATCAATTGATATGTCCTGGAGTCAAAAAATACTTTAACATGACGTATTTGTTAGTAATCCATAAAAACAAGTTGATATATTGGTCATATTGATGTATAATTTAGAATAGTTAAAGAGGACACACCAAAAAGCAGGAGGAATTGCGATGGTAGAGGCAACGAGCTGTGGTGGTGTAGTTATTTTCAGAGGAAAGATTCTGTTACTGTATAAAAATTACAAGAACAAATATGAAGGGTGGGTGCTACCGAAGGGAACAGTCGAGGATGGAGAAGAGTATAAGGAAACGGCAATCCGTGAAGTAAAGGAGGAAGCAGGAACGAATGCTTCAATCATAAAGTATGTCGGAAAAAGCCAATACTCCTTTAGCACACCTCATAATACAGTATTGAAGGATGTTCATTGGTATTTAATGATGTCTGATAGCTATTACAGCAAACCACAACGAGAAGAGTATTTTATGGATTCAGGGTATTACAAATTTCATGAGGCATACCACCTTTTAAAATTTGCTAATGAAAAACAGATCTTAGAGCGTGCTTATAACGAGTACATTGATCTAAAAAAGAGTAATCTCTGGGGAAGTAAAAAATATTTTTAAGAAAACAGAGCAGGGATGTTCCATATCGGGATATCCCTGTTTTAATAGTTTTACAAACAAAAACATGGAACAAATCAGATAATTGGTATATAATAGTGATGTTTAAAATTTATAATAAATAGAAGAGGTTGGGAGTGTTATGAAAAAAGTATATTTGACAATAGATGATGCGCCAAGTAAAGATTTTAAAGATAAAGTAGATTTTCTATATAGGAACAAAATATGTGCTACATTCTTTTGTGTAGGTGAAAACATAAAAATGCAACAAGAAAATGTGGCTTATGCCATAAGTAAGGGTTTTTTGATAGGGAATCATTCATATAGTCATCCTCATTTTTCGGATTTATCAATTGATGAGGGTAAAGAATCAATACTGCTAACAGACCAAATAATCGATGAAACATATAAAATGGCAGGTATAGAAAGGCCCATAAAGGTATTCAGATTTCCGTATTTTGATAGGGGCGGAGATGAGAGTGGAAAAGATTATGAAAACAAATGGACCAGGCCCGAAAGTGAAAGGAATATATATAAAAGAGATGATAGAAGGATGGCTTTACAGTCGTTTTTGAAGGAATTAGGCTACGTTTTGCCATTGTTTGAGGGTGTGAATTTAAAACACTTATCAGATAAAAAAATGTTTGATTATGTTGATGTTGGATGTACTTTTGATCAGATGGAATATTTTCTAGGCCTCGATAATGCTCCTTATGGAATGGATAAAGAGGAAGCTATACTAGCTAGGATTGATGACAAGGCACCATATGAAGGAAGGGCCCTTAATTGCCTAGATACGACAGATATTATCTTAATCCATGATCATGACTATACTAGTGAACTTTTTTATAAAATAATTAATAAGTACATAGATAAAAAGTTTGAGTTTCTAAGACTATTTCACTCTTAACATATAATTAGTATTATTATTTTTATAAATCACAATTGCAGATGGCCTTGAATATAATGGATTAAGTGTATAGCTAATCTAAACAGATCAGGCAGTGGCATTTTTATGATGCATGTAGCCGGGCCATATTTGGCAGCAGGATATAAACCTGTGGGACTATAATTATTTATAGTTTCATGGGTTTTTTTAGTAATACGATTGTTATATTAGGAGGGAAAGACTTGATAGATAATAATATTAAGAAAGTTAAGTTGGTATTATTAATAATTCTATTTGCAAATATAATTGTATCATTTCTGAAAATTACGATAGGTTCTACTGTCAAGAGTACAAGTGTGACAGCAGATGGATTTCATTCTCTAGCAGATGGTTTAGCTAATATAGTAGGCTTAGTTGGTATTATGTTGGCTTCAAAACCAGTAGATAAAGAACATCCATATGGTCATAGGAAATTTGAATTTCTTGCAGGGATGTTCATTGCAGGAATGCTGTTTGTTATGAGTGGTAAAATAGTTTTGAATGCAATTAATAGGTTGATTAATCCTGTGGTTCCCAATATAACAAGGGAAAGTCTTATTGTATTATTGATAAGTCTTTTTATTAATGTATTCGTCTGTGTCTATGAATATAGAAAAGGTAAAAAACTCAAAAGTCAAATACTTATATCGGATTCCATGCATACAAGAAGTGATATTTATGTATCATTAGGAGTCTTAATTACACTTGGATGCATAAAGTTGGGTTTTTCAATTGTTATTGATCCCATAGTTTCATTTATTGTAGCAGGTTTTATAATTTATGCGGGATACAAGGTTTTAAAAGAGAATAGTGACATTCTTCTTGACAAGGTTGTAATTGATGCTGAAATTATTAAGAATATTGTACTAAGCTTTGAAGAGGTTAAGGATGCCCATAATATCCGAAGTCGGGGAAGTGAAAATGATATGTATATTGACATGCATATTATGACTGAGCCAGATTTAAGTATAGAAGAATCTCATGAATTGATTCATAATATTGAAGAAAGAATCAGAGCAGATATCAATAAAAACACACAAGTCATAGCTCATCTAGAACCTTACCATGAAGAAGATGGGGCTCATCCTAATAATTAATACGGATGGAGGCCTGTTTTTTTATTTATCACGGTTATATTTGTATATTTAATCCAGATGTGGCATAATATCTGAAATAATATAGTGTCAAATCAAGCAAATGATGATATAATAAGCAATAATTAACAATGTCAATAAGGTTTATAAAACAAAGGTATAAGCAAATTATATAAAACACCCTTAACATCTCCTACATGCTCTTTTTATTATCTATCTGTATAAAAATATTAGTCCATAGCATAAAAAAATCCCCAAAGCCTTTAAATACAAGGCTCTGAGGACAACATAGAGATTGCGGATGGAGGGACTCGAACCCTCACACCCTCGCGAGCGGTAGATTTTGAGTCTACTGCGTCTGCCATTCCGCCACATCCGCTTAGCAACTTTGATAATTTTATCATAATTGATTTTGTTTTTCAA